>Ga0123342_1005202_pt1 | contig 19141 bp, 9 predicted proteins | sample Turbeawhitnodule_FD_89960 | JGI IMG/M metagenome (GOLD analysis project Ga0123342, IMG submission 89960) | Root nodule microbial communities of legume samples collected from Mexico - Turtle bean Mexico white nodule | ecosystem: Host-associated > Plants > Roots > Nodule | place: Mexico: Nepantla... | reverse complement strand
TATATATATATATATATATATATATATATATATATATATATATATATATATGAAGTTGACTTCACCAAAATATAAAATGTATTTTAAACATAAAGTGTGAAGTTATTTTAAATATTAATAACTTCATTTCATTTTTACATTTCAACAACTACTCATTCACAAATTCTAAATATAGCTTATGATCAGCTCAAGTAATTATAGAAAATGATAATCCTAGTACTATTTTACAATTATATTGTTTTCTGATGAGCAATATATTTTATATATATATATATATGCTCAAATTTAACAAGAAACAAATAAGAGTAATAATAAATTTATTCTTATAATAGGCTAATTCTTTCACTACAAGAAAATTATTAAATAACAACTAAATTTAGAGAAAAAAAAATAATTATTTACTATATCAACTAAATTAGATACTATTTTAAAGACTAAAAAATATTGGTATTTAAAAGGTTTCTATTATTAATAAAAAGTTATAAAATGATTTCTAGAATTTAAAGACAAAAAAAATAATTATTTACTATATTAACTAAATTAGATATTATTTTAAAGATTAAAAAATATTGGTATTTAAAATGTTTCTATTATTAATAAAAAGTTATAAAATGATTTCTAGATTTATATCTAAATTAGCTATCAAGGTTTTAGATATTAATATATTAGATTCTAAATTAGTTTCTAAAATATTAATAAAGACTAATGTAGAGTATAAGGTAGTGAGTAGTTAAAACCTTGATAACTAATGGTTGGATAAAGAAATTACTTTATAAATTTTTATTAAAAACAAAAACTACTTTAAATGCCAATAATTTTTCAGTTTATAAAATGGTCTGAATCTAAAATTAGTTTTTATTTAATAACTTTTTTTTTAGTATTTTTATATGAATATATGTGATGTAATATTTATAAAATAAATGGGAGGACTATTAGTGTAATGCTTTTTTGAAACAAGGAAGTTGATTATTGTAAGGTTAGAAAAATAAGAAGTGTCTAATAGAAATTTGATGTAATCTAAAAAATTATCAATGTAATTTATTGTATTACAAATGGAGAGAATAAATCACATAAGTCATGTTACTTTTTTTTAAGTTACTTTTTTTAAAAATAGTGATGTGACTTAAAATATTAACCATTTTTATGAATGATTGTGCATATAGGTTAGATTTTGTGGAAGGAAGTATATAAGGCAAGCAAACATTAACTAAGAATATAATAATTATCAAGAACTAATTATAACTTAAGAAACAAATTTATAGAAAAACACAACATAAAACGTAAATAAAGCAATAAAGTAAATTTAAAATAAATAATTATAAACATATAATTTAAGAGACTATAAAAGAAGAATAGCTATAATTAATAAAAAAAAGTAGAGATAAGAGAAAAAAAAATTAAGTGTCTGGTCGAACAAATGAAAGATAAAAAGATATAATCATGCTAATTTGTTAGTCACATATATAAATATCATTCAAATTGGGAGAGAAGAGAAGTTGGAGAGAGATGGAGAAAATAAGAAAAGAAGAATTGAGGGAGAGAAAAAGAGGGGGAGGGGCGATTGTATTTTCTTTTTTATGATTGTTACACTCTCCAAGTCTTGCATGCAAGTTGAAAAAGTTCTCTGGAAACTTTTGTGAGTTTGAGTTTGCACTAATGTGTTTATTTGCTAGGTTTGAATTTATAGAAGTAATATACATGATCTTTTAGCATCATTCACTCATCTTTCTCACCAAAGCTTAATTAGCTTGAAGAACAAGATAACTTGAAGCAAGAAACACAAGTTTTTGCATTATCCAATCACAATCACATATATCATGACACTTCATTTCTTCCAAATATACTAAACAACCAAGTGTTTGTGAATTTCTCATGTTTCACATAACTTATGTTAGAAATCCAATAACATAATTCAATATCCCTTATGCTAGAAATCCACAGACATTCAAACACACATACACTTGATTCTACTTCCTAAAGACCTGTGTATGAATTTAGCACTCAAAGACTTGAATTTGTCATATTACCATCTCCTCATCACAATATAGTCTCCCCTTCAGGAAATTCATCCTCATATCCATATGATGTGCTTTGATTAGTTATTTCAAACCTCAAACTTAGTCATATGAACCTCCTTTGACTCTTACTACCTGATACTCTCCATTTATGTGAATTCACGATATTTGTAGAGTCAGGATCGTCCATTTCACAAATCACTCACAAATCAATATACCCTCCTAACAATCTCAACACAATATTTCCTTTACTAAAAATATTATGTCTTGATTACACATGATTCCCCTTTCATCTCATTCATCAACATATCATTCTATCATACTGGAATTTATACGTTTAACGCAATTAAAAAATATCATCAATAGTCACAAAACATTAAATTTTAGAAAGAATGTGAGAAAATTGGTTTAAACACTTAAGTTGCATAATTTTAATCAAATATAGATCTTTAAAGGTTGTAATTATTTATAATTCACAAATTGATAAATTTTCAAAAGATTAATTAATTGAATTTTATAACTTATAAAAGAGAAATAAAATGTAATTAAGCAAAGATATCAAATGTTGTCAAAATGGCTTGAGCCCAGGAAAATTAGTTGAGAGAATTTAAATTTTGTTGAGCAAATTTGAGATAAAAAAATTCAAAAAATGGAAATCTCAAATTCACTGAGCATATGGGATTTCGCCGAGTAGATTTAGGACAAAAAAAAACATCCAAAACTGCATCTCAAATCCGTTGAGCGAATGGAAAAATGCTAAGAAGATTTAGGGTAGGGAGCACCCCAAAATTGCCACTCCAATCCGTTGAGCGAATGGAGATTCGCTGAAAGAACTTGGAGTTTTAAATCTCCCCTAACTCTACATGTAAAATATGCTTTAAGCAAGGAAAAAGCATTCAACAAATTTGGGACTAAACGGATTTGAAACCGAGAGTCGGTATACCTCATTTTAAAACCCAATTTGTCAAGTAAAAACCAAGATTAAACTTCATAATTCTTACCATAATCAATTTAAATCATCAACCACTTATCTAATTATTTAAAACTTTCAATCCTTTTTCATAAATTTACATTTATTAAAGAAGAGAATACTAACTTCCCTTACCTGGAAAACTTGTCTCCAAGAGATTTTTTAGACCAAGACTATTGAGACTCCGTTTGAAAATTTGATCGGGCAGATATGATCCTTGTTGTATTAGTTCTAGTCCAATTAGTAGACTCCCACCATCTTAGAACCAACACAAAGGGGTTTTGTACTTTTTCCCATACAATGCCTCAAAATGAATAATTCTTATGCTTGCTTGGTAGCTACTATTGTAGGTGAAGTCTACCAAAGGTAAAATTCCATACCAACTACCCAAATGATCTAGATACAAGTCACGAGAAAATCCTTTAAGGATTGGATCATTCTCTTAAATTTTCTATCAGTTTGAGAATGGTATGTTGAACTGAGTCTAAAATTAGTCTCCAAAGCTTCCTGAAGTGTTTGCCAGAATCTAGAGGTGGATTTGAGATCTCTATCTGAAGCTATGCTAAAAGACACACCGTGCAATCTAAGTATTTGGCCATATCTTGATCTAAAAGCAGTTTTTTGAAAATCTTCAACTTTTTTGCTAAAATTTGATGATAACCTGAGTGCAAGTCTATTTTAGAAAAAAAAATTGCCCCGTGCAATTGATCCATCAAATTATCAATTCTTGGAAGAGGATATTTTATTCTTAATTGTTAGTTTGTTCAACTATTTATAATCTATGCAGAGACAAGATGAACCATCCTTCTTCTTCACTATTAACACTGGAGCTCCCCATGGAGAAATACTAGGTCAAAATAATTTTTTTCTCCAATAAGTCTTCCAATTGTTTCTTCAAATCATCTAACTCAGTTAGTGTCATTCGATATGGAGCAATTGACACATGATATGCTCCAAGAATCAAGTTTATTTCAAATTCTATCTCTCTTTTAGGATGAAGTCCTGAAATCTCATCAGGAAAGACCTTCATAAATACCTGAATTACAAACATATCCTTTGTTTTTATCATTGTTTACAAAACAAGGAAAATGCATGAAACATTCAGCACCTCCTTGTACCTATTTTTCAAGATGTTGAGCTAAGATAACTTGCTTTTCTTATGATTTAGGAAAAATCAATTTCTTTTGGCCACAGTCTATAAGGATATGGTTAGTAGATAACCAATGCATTCCTAAGATACCTCCAAATATTTTAGAGGTATACAAATCATATTGATATTGCACCTCCATTCATCTATAATCATTAGACACTCAACACATATAGAAATGTTATTATAACACCTTATGTTGGTATAGATACCACCAATTCAATATCTAACTCACGTATTGATAGCTTTAGTTTCTTAGCACAATCAAGAGAGATAAAAAAATGGGTTTCCCCAAAATCAAATAATACAGATAAACATGTTCCAAAGATGAAACAATTACCTCTAATAAGGCTTATCAGATTGTGAAGCCGTAACTCCACTAACGACAAAAACTCTCCTTGAAAACCTAAAGCAATTCCACAAATCCTTCACCTCTTCACTAATTCATTCAGTGAAACTTTCTCCTCACATATTCCATTGTAAATACATACATCATACTCACGGTTTTGGTTGGGTTTCATGCAAGATTCAACTTGCATCATAGCAAACAAGATTTGCGGCTCGCACACTCCATTCTAGCTAAGGTTACTTCGGTTAAAAAAAAATTAATCATTTTTGTGTTGTTTCTTTCATTCTTTGTCATTTCCACTATTTTGTTTTCCAATTTTAACCATTTAAACATCAATTCTACCAATTAAAATCAACTTGTAGTGTTTGTTGTTGTTGTTCTTGCTTATTCAAAGTTTTTCCTCCAATTTCACCATTTAATCTTGAGTTTCCTCGGATGTTTGTGTTTTTCCACCGTTTAATTTTCAATATAAAAAGATTAATCAGTTTGTTTAATGTTTTAATCACTCCAAACATTGTCAAACATTTCCATAAGCAATTTGCTGCATAAATTTTTAGTGTCCATCCTTGTTCTTGTGTTTTTAATGAGGGTACTCACTGTTTGCACTATAATTATGTGTTGTTTAGTTAATTCTTATGTTTTAATCGGCCAAAGTGTGCAATTAGGACTTAATTTCAGTTTATAATCCTTGCATGTTGTTTTTCACATTATGTATTTTTCCCTTAAGTGTTAAATGAATCAAGTTCTTAGCTTAGTTCATTAGTTGTTTGATCATATGCTTCTTAGAATGCACATTAGGTGTTTGTGAAATTGCATGTAGCGGTATAAGCCTTTGAACCTTTTAATTTTAAGATCTTTGAGTTCTTGCTTTGTTATTTATTCATTAGTAAACATCTAATACATAATATCCTTGGTGTCTTGTTGTCATATTCTCAATTTCTTTGGATTCTTAGGGTTTCTCTCAATTCCAGATTTGTATGTTTTCTGAACTAAATTTTTAATTTTATCCTGAATTCATTTCACATATAAAATTCATGATTTTTTTGTGTATAAGAGCTTTGATAGATTTCTAATATCCAATTAACAATGCACGTCCAAATAAAAAATACAAAAAGGAATTAATTTCTAAAAGCCTAAACGTTCAATGTTGACAAAAGAGTGATTTAGTATGTTGTATAACTCTTGGTTTATCATTTACTGAACCTCACTCTCTTATCTTTTGATGCTGAAATTTTGTCTAAACCTTACCTATTGTGTTACCTCATTGTGGTTAAAATTTGCGACTAAACTTAATTCTAGAAAAATTTCCACAAATTCTTGAACCAACATTGCTAGAATGCAAGTCTAGCATGGACGATGTTGTAAACATTACTTTTGGTTTTGAATTTATTGTTCCTTATTTCGTGATCCATTTGTTTAAAAATAATTTATAAAGACGACTTATTGTGTATTTTCCTCGTGGTTAAAAATTGAGACACAAATTCGCTATACACAATTTGCAATAACATTTTACACGTAACATTGCCAATGTTGAAATTGAATTTCACAAATCAGTGATTCAACCTGCGCTTTTCCAAGAAGTCTATGATTTATTTCTTGTTGTATACACATTCGTTTTTACCCAAATTTGTTGTGTTTGATCACAAATTGAGTTGGTGCATGATAATTGTTAGATTTCAGTAATATTTCATATTAAAATACAAACACTTATGGATATTAATTGATAAAATAACTATAAAGTAATCCCTAATTTATGACTTTAAAACTTTTTACATATTTTGTGATTTTAATTTGAATAAGAACGATTTATTCCCAAATTTGTGTTAATTTTAGGATTCATGGGAAGAATGGAGATGAAAGGGAAAAAAGAGAATATACAAAGATAAAAAGGGAAAGTTGGAATACACCAACACTTACCCAAGCTCGCCCAAATTCGTCCAAGCCAGAAGCTCCTAGAGGATCTCACCCAAGCGAGCTTAATCTCGCCCAGGCAAGATCACTCCAGTGACGTTGGGCCTTTTTCGTGCAACTCACCCAGGCAAACCTATTAACGCCCAGGTGAGAAGTCACTTAGCCCAAGCCCAACTAGGTTAAATATGAGACTTGAGGCACAATTGAGTGGATTGGAATCCAATTGGGAGAATAGAAGGTGTTAGAAACCCTAAAGGAGGTAGTCGTTATGGAGAAACATCCTGGATCATCTTTTCTTGCTCTCCCTGCTTGTAACAACCAACATATAATGCTAATTCTACCTTTTGGGATTGGGAGTAATTTGTTCAAACGCTTATGTATTGAGGTGATATTTAAAAATAATATTTTTTTCTTGATTGATGATTGGTATTATCATTTTTTTTTTTTTAATGTTCTTTTACCATGATCTCGAAATTTAGATTTGACTGAAAAATACTTCTAAGTTTCTCACCCAAATGATAATGTTTAACATATTTGAATGCTATGAATAGATTTTAAATGTTAATTGCTATCAACGTCTAATCTTAATGATAAGAAGTTTTTATAAATATGCGAGGAATCAATATTTATGAGACTTCTTAATAAATTTGTATGTGAGGAATCAATATAAATGATTTTTATACGGGCATCAACATCAATCAAAGGATAAAAATTGTCATGCTAATCAAAATACAAAAGAGTAAGAAAGATGAACCTCAATCCCTATTTACAAACAAACTCTTTGACTTGTTTTCTTATTGATCATTGCACTCTTAACAAACCCCAACAAATTTTATTATTATTTTTTTCTATTTAGTGAATCTTTTACCTAATTATTCAACTGTTCCTTGTGGGTTCGATATCCATAGTTAGAGAAAAATTATTACTTCTGACAACACGGTTCACTTGTCGTAGAAAAGTCACCAATACTATGATTAGGGAATTAATGCAACAACTCCATAGACTCACCCAGAAGGACTTATTTGTAGAACAATATAGGAAAAAAAATGGAGTTGTTAATGTTAAGGGCAGGAATTCGCAAAGAACTATAGCTCATTTTCAAAGTGTTCTTAATTTGGATATAAGGAGAATGACCTATCTGTAGAAAAATATAGGAAAAACAATGTAGTTGTTAATGTTAAGGGCATGAACTTGTGAAGAATTATAACTCGTTTGCAAAAGTGGTCTTAATTTTGATATAAGGGATAAATTTGAACATTGCCTTATAATGACTTTAATGATCTTGTTCAACTTTATGTTAGAGTAGAAGAACAAACAAAAACAAAATCATCTTTTAGAAAAACCCTACTCTAGCACTTCATATATCTCAAAAAAGTATAAAAAGATAATTATTTTTCCAAAGAAAAAGAAAGACCACAAGATAGCGTTAGACCCTAGGAGATTGGGAAAACTTTAAAATATCTAAGTCTCTTAGAGAAACTTATATTGCTCTTTTTTTAAGGAAGGATCCTTGAAGAAGAATTAGGAGAAAATTAACTAATGCATGAACTTAAGAACAAGGATAGAGCATTCAGTAAATTAATTCTCATTCATTAAATGGTGAGTAATACTTGGATCAAGGGGTTTTATTTATAGATGTCTAGTTCTTTTGCACTTAATAACACAAAAGATGTGGGACTAATATGACTTTTTAGGACATCATATACAAGGGATAAATGGTTCTAGATTTAGCCTAAAAATGGCTTATTCCACATTATAACTTCATTCTTTAAGTTTCTTCTTCCATGCCTTCTCCATCTTTGGTTAAATTTATATGTGTTTTTGGCTTTTCAAGCCTAAATCAAGGCCGAATGGAAGACCACTCATGTCTATAAAATCCTACAAAATACAAAGAAGAATGTACAACTACACAATTTTTACAAGACTATAAAGAAAAGAGTAAATCCTAGCGCTTTACTCTTTAAACTAGTAGAATTTTTTCATTGAAACTTCATCTTCTTTTATTCAGTTTTGTGGTTGGATGATTTTCATCACCACCTAAGGCCCAAGGAATGAAGATATTCTTCTTCTTCTTCCTTCTTTCCTTTCTCCTTCATGACTTCTCTTCAAGTTCTACTGATTAGTTTCTCCTTAGGTGAGTGGTTCTCCTATTTCCATCAATTTGCTCCTTTTATGGTATGAGATGTGACATAGGAGAAATATAGGGTTATGAGCTATGAAACTCCAACCCCCAAAATCATTTATAACGAGATATATCATCTTTTGAACCTTTCCTATGATATGAGATGTATCATAGGAGAAATATAGGGTTATGAGCTATGAAACTCCAACCCTCAAAATCATTTATAACAAGATATATCATCTTTTGAACCCTTCCTATGAGATATTTCTAGAATCGCTATTTTTATTACATATAGTTCTCAGATAGAGAAATAAAGTATTATATCTTATGAAATGTTTTATGAGAATTGTTGAAAGTTATTGTTGCCTTGAAACATAGCTCCTTGTGTGATAAAGTTTTAAGAATTGTCCATATTTCATAAGTTGTTTGAAAAAAATATTGTGAAGTACGTTTGTAAAATAATATATCACTTAGAGTATTAGATTTTCGTCTCTGAATAACCTTGAGAGCATATGAGAATCCCCTTAGTTCCAATTCCTTAAAGAAAGTATAAATATCAATAATTCATGACACATAGTAGAACGATCATTCTCAAAATATTTCAACTCAATATTATCTCAATAAAATTAAAAAAAATAAAAAATGATTTTTAAAAACAAGCACACCTTCATATAATGTATCTTTAGTTTAATTTTATATTGTTGGTTCAAAAACATTAATGTGTGGAAAAAGTATTATACTATATAGATATTCATTTATTATTTATATATATGTCATTATTTACGTTATGACAAAATCCTTTTGGTGTTACATACCTAACTTGTAACAATATTATCATTGATCCAATGACTTTTTTTTGATGGTATGATTGGAATCCAAGTCTTTCCATTATATAGATTGTCTCCACGAGAATAAAGAGAAAAATTTACATAAAATAAAATCGTATTTTTTTTAAAGGTTTAATATTTATAATTTTAACAAATATATTATTTTTAAATAAAATAAGAGATTACGTGCCACCTTATTACAACTTGTGAGTCAAGCCAAGTTTCTGGTTTCTAATAATTATTTTATCTGCCAATGAAAAAAAAAATCTTGTATCTGAACCTGAGATTGCCCTAACTAAGTGCAACGTAGAGAGTAGTAGCACTTTACTGAGATTTAAAAATATTTTATTTTTATATATTTATTCTATAAGATTGGATCTAGGAATTGTATTTCGAATTAGTTCTAACATTTTCAAATACATTAAGAGAGAAATGGTCGGTTAAGAAGAGTGAATTTAAAATAGTAATTGCATAATTTTAGTTATATAATAAGCTTAAATATTGATTTGTTATCTAATAAGTAGATAATGAAATTTATTGGATTTGGTAGCCAAACCCTTCACCCGTCCCAGATTATTGACGTAGGCTGCTATTTTTATCCCTTCACTTTTCCTACTTTACCACATTAAGTTTTTCTTTTAAATCTACATTAAAATTAATTTATTAAAAAATTAAATTTTAAAGGTCAGAATGTTTATGTCATATTGTTTGAAGGAGTATATTATAAAATTATTATAATTTAAATTATAAATAATTGAAAATTAATTTTTAATTAAGATTTAATCAATATTTATATCATTAAGTTTGTTATATATATATATATATATATATATATATATATATATATATACACTAAAAAAATCATGAAATAGAAACCAATTTTTCGAAAAAAAAAAAATTAGTTGTTATAGGGACTAAATTAGAGACTATTTTAGAGACTTAACAAAATTTGATTTCTAAATTATTTTCTATTATTGGTAAATAGTTTCTCAATTGGTATTTAATTAGTTAACAAGGTTTTAACTACCAATTATTTAGATTCTAAATTTTGTAGCAAAAACTTTGGTTGCTAGACCATTTAACAATAATATAAACTAATTTAGAAACAAAAGAATTTTAGTTTCTAAAATAGTCTCTAATTTAGTCACTGTAACAACTAATTATTTTTTGTTTATAAAAATTGGTTTATATTATTTCATGATTTTCTTGTAGTGATATATATATATATTTTGAAAATAATAGAAAAGAACACTCAGTTAAATATTCTTCATTTGCCTATTTTTATTGATGCTATATATTGATATCGTATACATTAAAAAAATATTCACTTTACATCTTAATAAATTAATATTTTAAGTATATTTAATTTATTTTTAATTTACAATATTATTATATTATGATAAGGAGAGTTAATAAATTAATATTTTAATTATATTTAATTTATTTTTAATTTAAAATATTATTATATCATTATAAAGATTTCTAATTGGATTTTATTATTGGTAGTGTCACAAACTTTACGTTTTTTTACGGGTTAAAAACGGTTTAGTCATTTTTATCATTTATTAATGAGTTGTCTAATTTTTCTTTTGTGCCTAATAGAAAATATTTAACCTCTTTCTTTTCTAATAATATTTTTTTCTTCCTACAATCTAAAGCATTTTTTTTTGCTGTTTAAAATATCATCTAAAATGTCTTTATAATAAAAAAATAACTATAAAGAAAAAGTTTAAAAATATCGATAAGGACCAAAACCAAATTATATAATTTATTATTATAAAAAGATTCTTAAATGTCATAATTAAATATTCAATTTTTAATTCAAACATTTCATAATAACTAAAGAAAAAAATAGTTTGGAAAGGGGTCAATGAATATCAAGTTGAAGAATAGATGGAATCTTCGCTTGTGATCTAAGTATATATAAATAGTGTTTTTGTCTAACAATAATGCAATTTTTTTTAATTCTTTCCCTTTAGACACTAAGAAAATATTAATAACCCAAAATAGAATGTATAATTATATCAAAATTTCCCTCTATTGATAATAATATAATTAAAGTCGTTGTTATGGATAAGGAATATATAACTTAATTAGAACTTTAAGAAGAATCTATCTTTTAAATTAATAAGCATATCAACATTGATTATCTATATTAAAATGATCATATATTTTCTCTCCTCTTACTCTCCCTAGATATATACTTCCTATATACATTTTTTTTTCATTAAAAATAAACTTTCAATTAGAGCGCAATAATTGTGAATATAAATACATTTTAAAGTTATGTAAACTAATATTTTAATATGTACTCAAACTAAAATGAAAAATAATATATCAAATGTTTCTAACTAATAAAAATTATTTATACTAATATTGAATACTAATTGGTAACTCATATTTTTTTTATACTTGCATAATTTATTTAAGGCTTATATACAATAGTTAGATAAATATTTTCCTTTCCTTTTTATTTTGATAAAAGCATGTCCCATAACGTTTTTATTTATTTATTTGTTGTAAGACAACTATGCTAAAGACACACTGATAAACTCTTTAGGTTCACAAAGTATACTTATAAAGAGTAAAATTGGTAGAAATACAGACGTGTATTTATATTTTTTATTTTTATTATAAATTTATATGTATCTGTATTTTTTAAATATTATTATAAATTTATATGATAATATTTTATAAATTTATGTATAATTTATATTTTTAAATATATTATTACAAATTTATATTAAAATATTCCAATTCATTATAAACTTATATGTATTCATATTTTTTAAATATTATTATATGGTTTTTAAGTATGAACATTTGATATCCTTTTCACTTTCTAAGGGATATACTCAATATTATGATGGAAAGAAGGAGGGGTCGTGAAGGAGGGGCTGCGGAGAGGACATGGAGGGGTCGTGAAGGAGGAAGTCGAAGCAAATGGCATGGAGACCATGGTGCGTCTCAGGACTTCACTACTTTCTTCTTCTCCAACTTTCCCAATGAGTAGAGAGAAGTGGAGATGTTTAAGGTGTTTCAAAGATGGGCCAGGGTGAAAGAGGTTTTCGTGTCTCGCAGGCTAAACAAATGGGGGAGGAGGTTCGGGTTCGTGCGTTTCTTTGATGTGAGAAATGTGAAGTGGTTGGAGAGCGAGTTAGACCAACTTTATGTTGGCAACAGGAAGTTATATGTCAATGTGCCAAAATATCGCAGGCAGCAGATGGAAGCAGAAAGGTTTGAGAGAAAGGAGCCGAGGAAACATGAAGCGGGGTGCTTGAAGGATGCAGGGGTGGAAGGAAAAAATAACTATGGGGCACAACAAAAGAGGAACGGAAAGGAGGTTTGGGTGGAGAAGAAAGGAAACAAGACCTTTGCTGAAGTTGTAAAAGGATCACAGGAAGGGAGATGGAGGGGTGTAACTGTCAAAACAATACAAAAGTCTCTCTCTTGGATGGAAAGAAGTATCATTGGCCAGTTTAAATAAAACTTAAACATTGAATAGTTGGGGGAGGAGTTTGTGAAAGGGGGTTTGAACATGGTACGAGTGAGATATCTTAGGGATAATTTTGCATTGTTGACCCCGATAGAAGGGGAGGACATGAATGCAATCATCTTGTGCCATAAACAATGGTTTGATAGTTCTTTTTACAACCTTAAACTGTGGACGCCAGAATTTGTAGTAAATCACAGATATGTATGGGTGAGGTGTTATGGACTGCCTCTATCTCTTTGGAACAAGGACTGCTTTACAAAGGTGTTGGGAGAGGAGGCATCGGTGGTGTATATTGATCAAGATACTTTAGCATGGGAAAACATTGAGTTTGCTAAATTGCAAATACACATTCCACAAAGACGAAGTTGTAGGTGGACGAAAAACATGAAGATTAATGATGTTATGTATAACATTGCTATGGAGGAGGAAATGCTAACATATGGGGGAGGCAAATGCAAGTGTTATAGCTGGGACTCATCGGATAGTATATCTTCATCCGAAACTTATGTTGATGAAACATCATTCTCTGCTAAGAGCTGCGAGGAGGTGAACCGGCAAGGGGAAGGGGAGGCCCTCTGGCCAAATGGGGAGGAGGCCGGTGGCCAGACAAAGGACAGGGGCAAACTGGGGATAAGCACGTCCAAAGTGGTGTTTGAGGAAACAAGTACAAAAAGCAGAGACGAAAAAGGGGATAGTTGTTTTTCTTACACGAAAGAAGAATGTAGGAATCAGAAGCCTAGGGGAGGCATTGACTTAGGTGTCTTATCTGCATCTGCAAGCGCCCCTGTCTACACTAGTAGACTTGATGAGATGGCCAAAGTAGTTGTTGATGTGGAGTCCGATATTATTATGAAGGGTAATCAAATCGGGTCGGGTCATGAGGGTCTTATGGAGGCCCAATGTGGGCTGGGCTGGGATCCTTTTCTCGCCAAGTTTCAAGAGGATGGGCCAAGGCCCACGATGGAATCTGGTGAGAGGAAGGAACGATCCGATTCGCAAGAGAGTGAGATGGCAGGGGACCAAACAGAAGGGAAGGAGTACAACAATGGAGGAAGCGAAGAGGAATGGGAAGGTAAATCATCAACGGAAAAGAATGAGGCGCCGAAGAAGGAGGAGAACAACGGAGGTGAGGATTTAGCCGAGCACCAAAGCTACAACGAGAGTGGTGAAGATGCAGGGGGAATCAACATAGAAGATCCTTGTGTGCGCATCTCAAGCTTGCCTAAATCCCCATGTCGCCAGAGGAAGGAGAAGGGAATCGTTGATCTTGGGGATATATTCACACTCCAAAGGTGGCGATACTCCTGCAACACCGAGAAGGTACGCGCTCTTCCTCCTCAATCTCGGATGGGGATATTTATAGTTGCAATCAGCGGTTAGGTGTTACAGGCATAGGGGCCGAACCACTGGAATTGTGGGAAATTGGGAAGGAAGCAGGGCTAAGATGCCATAAGGAAGAAGGGGAAGTGGTTAAAGAGTACATATGTATGGAGGACAGAGATGTGGAGATTGTAAAAGGGGAGCAGGAGGGGGATAAGGATGGTCCCTTATGTTAATTATAAATTTGAACATAAGAGGGTTGGGGGGAGGCACAAAAGCTAAGTATCTGAGACATATCATAGCTAGAGAGGAAACGGTGTTTGTGTGTATTCAAGAAACCAAAGCATTACAGTTCTCGGATGCTAGATGCTACTCACTTTGGGGAGACAACAAAGTTGGATGGCTGCACTTTGAAGGTGATAATGGGGGTGAAAGTCTTTTATCTATGTGGCACAAAGACGCTTTCTTATATGAAAGCCATGAGATGGGGAAGGGATTTATAGTCGTTTATGGGAAGCACATCAAAACGAATCGGAGGTGTGTGGTGGCTAACATATATGCCGCATGCTCCTTGAGGAAGAAGAAGGTCTTATAGGGGGAACTGACGCACATTAAATCGGTATCCCAAGAGAAGATATGGTGTTTGTGCGGTGATTTCGATTCTGTAAGAAGGGTAACTGAAAGGCAAGGTGCAAGGGCAAGGGATACTCAATCAAGTGAGATTAGAGACTTCAATGGGTTCATCGAAGCTAACCTTTTGTTTGAATTACCTTTTGTTGGAACGGAATACACTTGGTTTAACTCCAATGGTTCGGCCAAGAGTAGGCTTGATAGAGCTATGGTAACTGAAGACTGGATGGAGGTTTGGCCCATGTGCAAACAGTATGTGCAACGTAGGGAAGTCTCTGATCATTGTGCATTGATTATAAAGTCTGTGGAGAAGGATTGGGGCCCTAAACCGTTCAGAACCATTGATGCTTGGCTGTCAGAGAAAGGCTTTTTGGAAATGGTGAAGGTAAGATGGTTGTCGTACCCAGGACAGGGGTGTAGCTTTATGAAGGTCAAAGACAAATTGAAATGCTTGAAGGTCGATCTAAAAGAATGGAACAGGGACGTTTTTGGTAATATTGAGACTACAAAAAAGAGGATTCTACAGGAAATAGAGATCCTGGATAATCAATATTGCAACAAAGGCCTAGTGGTAACCGAAAGGATAAAAAAGGCTGAATTGGTTAGCTGTCTGAAGGAAACGGATAAAAAGCTTGAATCCTTATTCCGTCAAAAAGCCAGAATAAGCTGGCTTAAAAACGGGGACTCGTGTACAAAGTTTTTTCACTCAACTTTGAGATGGAGACGTAGGAGGAACGAAGTTAAAGGTGTGGAGGTGGGAGGCATATGGAGTGAGGAACCAAGCACAGTACGCTATGAAGCAAAAAAGATGTTTGACAATAGGTTTAAAGCAAGGAAGGACTTAGGGGTAAGACTCGATGCAGTTGAGTTTAAGTCCTTATCTGAGTCAGATAACTTGGGTTTGCTAGAAGGATTTACCGAGAAGAAAATAAGGGATGCAGTGTGGCAGTGTGAAGGTTCAAAAAGCCCAGGACCTGATGGATTCAACTTCACTTTCATTAAGAAGAGTTGGGAGTTTGTGAAGGAAGAGGTTATGGCAGTGATGAAGCAGTTTCACGAAACAGGGTATATTCCGAAGGGATGCAATGCGTCTTTCATTGCACTTGTACCTAAAGTAAAAAATCCTGTCAATCTTGAGCAATACAGACCCATCTCTCTTGTGGGAGCCATCTACAAGATTATATCCAAAGTGCTAGCCGAAAGGATCAAGAAAGTACTCCCCTTGGTCATAGATGAGTGTCAGTCGGCTTTCTTGAAAAACAGAGGGATTTTAGACAGTGTGTTGATGGCTAATGAAGTGATTGAGGATATTAGAAGGGGTGGAAGGAGTGGACTGTGCCTAAAAGTGGATTTTGAAAAAGCTTATGACTCGGTTAGATGGGAGTTCCTTTATGATATGCTACAGAAGATGGGGTTTCATAGTAAGTGGATTAGTTGGATCAGAGGCTGTTTGGAAAGTGCGTCTATATCAGTACTAGTCAATGGGAGTCCGACAGAAGAATTCAAACCAAAAAGAGGGCTAAGACAAGGTGATCCGCTTGCTCCTTTTCTTTTCTTGGTTGTAGCCGAAGGCTTGGCTGGTTTAGTTAGGCAAGCTATGAAGGCTAACATCCTTTCTGGGCTTAAGATTGGTAGAAAAAAGGTGGAGATTAGTATCTTACAATTCGCTGATGACACTTTGTTTCTCTGTGAGGGGACTCATTCAACAATGTAGTAACTTTGAAGGCTATACTCAGGGGTTTGAGTTAGCCGCAGGCTTAAAGATTAACTTCCACAAGTCTAAGCTTGCTGGAATTAATGTGCATAGAAATAATCTCCTGTGTTATACAAAGACTTTGAATTGTGCTCAGATGGTAGTACCGTTTAAGTATTTGGGGCTAGAGGTGGGAGGCAACCCAAGGAGGAAGAAATTTTGGGAACCGGTAATTAAAAAGATGGAAGGTAGGCTTAGTACATGGAGAAGGAGGTACCTCTCTTTGGCAGGGCGTATCTGTGTAATTAAATTGGTCCTTACAGCAGTCCCTCTATACTACTTATCCTTATTCAGAGCACCGAAATCGGTCTGCAAGAATATTATCAGCATCCAAAGAAGGTTTTTATGGGGATGGGGGAAAGAGAAGAAACCGATCTCTTGGGTGAGTTGGAAAGTCGTATGTAAATCAAAAGAGGAGGGAGGGCTAGGTCTTACAGACATTCGTGAGTTCAATTATGCTATACTGGCAAAGTGGAGGTGGCGGTGGCTATCGGAGGAGGAAGGGAGATGGAAGGATATCCTAGATTCAAAATATGGAGAAGGAAGACAAGTCACACAATCAGCTCTAAAATTGCAATCATGGTGGTGGAGGGATATTGATAAAGTGTGTAAGGAGGGAGGAGGAGAAGGGTGGTTCCAAACAGAAATTGGGTGGAGATTAGGTTGTGGTGATAAAGCAAAATTCTGGGAGGACGTATGGATTGGGAACACTAATCTCAAAAATGTCTTCCCTAGACTGTTCTCAATTTCTAGGAATCAGGGACAAAAGGTTGCAGAGGTAGGCACGTGGGAAGGGTCTGACTGGAAGTGGAATCTAAGGTGGAGGCGTGCCAGGTTTGAGTGGGAAACGGTGATGGAAAGGGAACTTGTAGTGCATATCTCCAGGATTACTATGAAAAAGGAAGAGCAAGACACTAGGGTGTGGGGGAATACCGAACAGGGGTGCTTTTCTGTGAAATCAGCCTATGCGACTTTAGCCAAGAGAGGTAGGGGTCATCCTGTTGAAGTCTTTCAGTTGCTGTGGAAGGCTAAGGCCTTTCCCAATGTCTTGACTACCGCATGGAGGGCTTTGCTGGATAGACTACCAACTAGAGAATGCTTGACTAGGAGAGGAGTGATGCTGGACTCTAACCTTTGTGTGTTTTGCCAAATCAAGGTTGAATCTTGTCAACACCTCTTTATGGAGTGTGATGTGGTTGTGCGGGTGTGGGAGTTATGTTATAGGTGGATTGGCATATTATCTGCTCAACATAATGAGTTGAACAACCATTTTGAAAGCTTCTGTCTGGTTCAGCTTAGCAAAAAGCAAAATATGGTTTGGAAAGGAATTTGGGCAGCCCTTGTACGATGCATTTGGGAACATAGGAATGCGGTTGTCTTCAAGCAAAGTGTAGTAGATGCAGAAGAGGTATTACAACAAGCACAGCTCAAGTCGTGGCTTTGGATGAAGAATAAAGCTCACCGGTTTAACTACTCCTTCACAGATTGGATCTTAAATCCAATGCTTTGTATCAAGAGTTATAATAATAGGGACCCCAAGGTAAGGGGCGCGTGAACAATATGATGGCTGCTTGGCCCTGTGTTGGGAGGTTTGTATCTGGTTTCTTGCTAAAAAAGGGTGGTCATTATCACTGTTGTTCTGGTATACAAATTCTTGATACAGGTGTGGAATTACAGAATGACAAAGCTGCGCTGGCTCGGGTTTTTGTAGTCACTGTAGTGATTTTACTTCTGTAGCTTGGCAGCACATAAGGAATGAAGGAATAAAAACTCCATGTTGTTGCAAAGGTAGGGTACTGATAAGGCTGCAAGTGTTAAAATGGGATTCTAGCTCAGTTAGACTAGATGGTTAATGGGTTTTGGAGGATGCCACCTAACTGAAGTCACGAACGTGGCAGCGTGGTGAGTTGCTGGAGTGTTAAGGGAGAGTTGATGCATATCATCAACCCTGCTGTAGCAACACTAAACCATGCAGGGGCGGTTGTTGGACAGTACCAGAACATAATCTGGGTTCGCTGCTGTTGATAGGTAGCTTATTAGTTTGCTTGCTCTCTATGGATGGGGTTTTGTGCTGGTCGGTGTAGGGTGAGTAAACACATGTTGCATACATAGGCCCTACCAAACTTAGTGGATACGAGGTAGGAGCATGGGTATATGAAAGGTGCATAAGGTGTGATGCAATTTTGGGCTGGGCAAGGGTAGAAGGACGACGCAACAATGGGTTCTGAAGGAAAACAGAGGAAGAAAAAGAATTGATAAACTGATAATAGCAAGCTGGTTGTTTGCATTGGTGCTGGAGTTTTGATGGTTGGGCTCCAATTGACTGGTTCAAATTTAAAGCAGCAACTGATGAATAGCAGAAGCAAGGAACTGCTGGTTTTTTGTCGTCAGGTGCGAAACTTTGGAAGTGGCTGTGAAGATATCACCAGATGCCTACAATCTAGCGTAGAGGAAGATACTATGAGGGAGTGTTGGAGGTTGTAACACCCCATAATTTACATATAACTATTACAATAAAAGTTCTACCAGTTTCTATACAAACTTGGAGTTTTTCAAAACATTCCTAATACATGATTAGGATTTATAGAAATACAAATATTT
>Ga0123342_1005201_pt1 | contig 19143 bp, 5 predicted proteins | sample Turbeawhitnodule_FD_89960 | JGI IMG/M metagenome (GOLD analysis project Ga0123342, IMG submission 89960) | Root nodule microbial communities of legume samples collected from Mexico - Turtle bean Mexico white nodule | ecosystem: Host-associated > Plants > Roots > Nodule | place: Mexico: Nepantla... | reverse complement strand
CATATATTTATCTTAGTTCATTTTATAATATAATAATAATTTTAAAAGTATAAAAAATATTTAAAACATATCCTATATTGTAATTTATATATGAAATCCTTATATTGATAATTAAAATAAATTATAATTTTTTAACTAATTATTTAATTTTTTTCAAACAGTTTTGAATCCAATCAAATTATATTTATCAGGTCGAATCCAGTGATTTTTCCTACATGATATTTTAGTTTAAATTATCAATATATTTTAAATCGAAATTAGTTTTTAAGTTATTATTATTTTTATATCCATTGATTTCAACTTTGGAAATCAAAATTTGAAAAAAATGCTAACATATATATATATATATATATATTTTCATTAAAATCAATAATTAACAGGTCCACGTATTACCGATATTACAACCACTACAATGAAACATTAAAATAATTTTAGAAATAAAAAAATAATTAATTACTACATTAAATAAATTACATATTGTTTTAGATTAAAAAACTTTAGTGGTACGTATATTAGTTTCTATTATTAGTAAAATTTATAAACTAGTTTTTAAATTGATATATAATTAGTTAGTAAGATTTTATCTATTAATTACTTTATATTTTGGAGTGGATAGCTAAAACCTCGATAGATCTCCTAGTTTAGAAACTAGTGTATAAATTTTATTAATAATAGAAATTATTTTATATATCATTAATTTTTTGTTTTTAAAATAATATCTAATTTATTTAATATAGTAACTAATTCTTGTTGGTCTCTAAAATTGATTATTATTTAATGATTATCTTGTAATGCACTGATTAGAGTCATATTTCAGTAATATTTCTTACAAAAATACAGCCACTTACGGACTTTAATTGATAAAGTAGTTATAATTCAACCTCTAATTTTGGAATTTGAACATTTTTACATATGTTGGGATTATTAGATGAATATGAATTATTTATTCCCAAAGTTGTGTTAATTTCAAGAATTTATGGGAAAATGGAGATAAAAGGGCTAAAAGAGAATGAACAAGTTAAAGAAAAAAATGAAAAGACAAAGTTGAAACATTGAAAAATTGCCCAAGGCTTGCTTAAGCAGGTTTAATCTAGTTAAGTTGGGCTTTTTCTTGTAAAACTCGCTTAAATAAGTAATATGTCGCTTAAGTGAGATGTCACTTAGCCCAAGTCCAATTAGGTTAAATAGAAGACGTGAGACATAACCCTAGACATCATTTGAAGGGAAGTCAATTGAATAAAACCTTAAAGGAGGCATCCGTCAAGGATAAACATTTTGGATCTTCCTTTCTTGTTGTACATGCTTGTAATAGTCACCATGAGTGACTAATTCTTTCCTTTGGGATTGGGGGTAATATGTTCAAACTCGTATATATTAAGGTGATATTTATTTTATAATATTTTTTTCTTTATTGATGATTGTATTGTCATTTTATTATTAAAGTTTGCATCTTTATTAATGATTTTGATCCTTAGATTTCACTGGAAAGTACTTCTAAGCATTTGACCTAAATGATAATGCTTAATATATTGGAATGATAGGAATAAATTTGAAATGTTAATTGTTTTATAACATTTGATCGTAACTCGTAATAATAAGGGATTTTTATAAATATACGAGGAATTGATATTTAGGAAACATTCTTATTAATTTTGTATGAGAGGAATCTGTATTGGTCAGACTCTGGACGACCGAAGACTGGGTCAAATAGCATTTACAACATAATAAAAATGTAATAAAGAAGCAGTTACAATTGGACTTTGATGAGTCAAGGACACGTTCCGAAAAATGCGGGTAAATATCTCAAAATAACGATAACATAAAAGATACACTCCTATGATTTCAGGGAACCACTACACACGTTCTGATGAACCGGTTATCCAGCCCACACAGGTAAGGGCCTAAGTCAACCTATAAATAAAACTTATGAAGGGAGAAAATGTATGTTTTTCATATTTCTACTAGAGCACAAAAAATACTAGCACTGACTTGAGCGTCGGAGTGCAATTGCAGGTATCCGATCGACGGAGCACACGCAACAAGAGAAAGAACTAAAAGGAACTAGAATACCACAAACATGTCAGCGAATTGTGTACCGAGTAGATTGGAAATCAAAATTTGAAAAATAACCCTTGAAAAAAAATGCTAACATTTATATAAAATATTTCCATTAAAAATAATAATTAGCAGGTCCACATATTACCGATATTACCATTACTACAAGAAAATATTAAACTAATTTAAGAAAAAATAATAATTATATATTATATTAAATAAATTAGATATTATTTTAGATATTAAAAAATTTATTGGTACATAAAGTAATTTTTATTATTAGTAAAATTTATAAAATAGTTTCTAAATTTGTATGTAATTAGTTACCAAAGTTTTATCTACTAATAACTTTAAATTATGAATTTGTATGTAATTAGTTACCAAAGTTTTATCTACTAATAACTTTAAATTATGAAGTGGATAGTTAAAACCTTGATAGCTAACTAGATAATATTCGTTTATAAACTAGTTTATAAATTTTATTAATGTTCTCGTCGTCGACTTTGAGCTTACTTTTCTTTGTTGTTGCTTCTACTTTGAGATGCTAATAATTCATAGTGCGAGGAGTTCCACCTGTCGATGAGACTCCGACAGTCAAGTCAGTGAGAACATATAGATATGAATATAGTGTGTTGTGGAATAGTGCCTTCATTTCGATTGGATTTTCTTGGTGGAGAGATGCAGAAGCTTCATGGATTGAAATGGAAAAGGAGCTCACTTAGAGCTTGTGGATTCCTTGAAGATGAAGGCTAAGTATGGAGAGTGATAGGTGAGGCCTAATCACTTGATCTAGTGGAAATTTGAAGACTAAGTGTCTATCCTAAAGAGGCAAGACAAGAGTGAGAATTGGCTCAATATTTTGGCAGCAATTTCACTCATTCATTAATCTTGAAAAATGAGAACCAAGCACCTCAATTTATAGGAGAGAGGGTTGAACATTTTGGAGCCAAACTTTGAAAATTCAAAATAAAACTCTCCAATGAGAAAGTGTCATGTGGAGTCATGCTTTCCATGTTTGGCTCACACCTTCCATGCTAAATCCTCTCCACTCCTATGTTGCCATGTGGACGTCCATGTGCTCCATGCCAAGGTATTTTCGTTCTCCAATATACCCTAGATGTTTTAGGGTTACATTGGGCTTAAAGAAGCCCAATTGCTACCCTAACTAGTCACTTTTAACTCTAACTAGTCATATTTTACTATTGGCCCAAATACAAGCCCCAAAACCTATGCTACGAGGAGCTCCACCTATTGATGAGACTCCGACAGTCAAGTCAATGAGAGCATATAGGTATGAATATAGTGTATGAGTATGGGTGTAATATCTCAAAAATTGCACTTACCATTATTCACGGGCTTGTGGCCCTTTTATATCATTCATAGATCTCCCTTCAAGAGTCAATAACATAAAGATATTTTGTTAATATATCCCCTTTATTTTTGGGGTACTGGTAGAACATTATCTCTAACTGTTTATTTTCATTGAATTGTAAAGTAAATATCTATGTCTAACTGATTGAGCTATTCATTCAGTTGTTCTTATTTCAGTTACCTTTTTAGTATGTCTTGTCAGCTGTTTGGGCCGACTAGTTGACGTGTCATTGGGCCTATTATTGTTTTGGGGCGAGTTAAGTATTTTTCCTTTATAGACTAGGCGAGTCAGAATAGTGCGCTTAAGTTTTGAAAAGACATTTGGCTCAGAGGCTAATTGGTACATGATTTCCGAAGCATCACCTGACGGGACGACTTCATCACACTGATTATGGTGCGTACACGTCTTTTGTCATGAACGACGGGGAAAACTTGTCGTTTTAACTTCCCATTTCGAAAATAAAAACCCTTCCCTCTTCAGTACCCTTCTTTTTATGCTTGTGTAGAGTTATCAAAGAAAAGAAAACTCTTTCTCCCTTTCATAGCAGCACTTTGCCCTGCCGTGAATCACCGGAAAACATGTATATTTTCATCCCACCAACCCTCTTTTGAGCAATGGTTGTTACTGTTTGTTATTGATTTCGATTGGACAATGCACTTTACTATGCTTCAACTAGTTTGTACTGTATATATATTTTTTCTGAATTGTGCTTCGTATTTCCATTGTTGTTCATGTCTTAGTTGCTTTCAAAGATGGATTATAGCTTTGCTTACCCTTGGGCCAAAAAAGAACTGCTTACAGAAACCTCTATTTTTAGCACTCGTTTGAAAATTAGGGAGTTGAGAGAATCAGGAGCCCTAAGCAAAAGGGATGAAAACTTAGTAAAAGTTGTAGTATGTAGAGAGAGAGAGCGAACCAATATATAGTGATGAGTCGTCGGACCCTGATGGGCCATTATGTTTCTTTTATGCTACCTTCTTTACCAAAGTCTTGTTGCGTCTCCCACTCTCCATTTTTTAAAAAGAGTTGTTGACCGAGCTAAATGCGGCCCCTGCCCAGATGCATCCGAACAGTTGGACATTCATCTCAGGCTTCATCATTTTTGTGTTCCCAGCTTGACATTTCGCCGACTGTGGAAGTATTCTTTTACTTTTTCGAGTTCAAACAATTTGGCTGGCAATTATGGGCCTCCTTGAATAGTGTACTCGGGAGGGGTCTGCTTACCATTTTTCAGTCATCCTACAAAAATTTTGAAGGCCAGTTCATAAAGGTTCGTGCCTTGGCCGGAGATCCATCTTTTTTAGATGAATTCTCCTTTTATTGGTCGCCCCACCCTTGATTCCAAAGTGCTCGACGTCTTGAAGACCTGTCCCTAAGGGAATGGGGTATCTGGGAGTTCTTGGAGAACCTCAAGGTTATCTTTGACACACCAACACTCTTGACAAAAGAATACCTTCTGGGTTCTCTAAAGGCCTATATTGGTATACCCCTCTTTCAGCCTCAACTTTTAAAAGATCCTTTGATTAATGGATTTTGAAACTATCTCTTTGTTTGTTTTGCAAGGAACATGCTTTCTTCAATCAGCAAAGGACGAGTTGACCAAGCGCGCAAAGCGGATGAGGGTAGCCAAGGATTCTTTGGTGCCCAAGAAGAATCCCTCAACTGGTTTTGTTCACGTTCAATATGAACAAGACAAGCACACAACTTCTAGGCTCGTCTTTAAGAGAAAGAGATTAAAAGTTGCCCATCCCTCTGAGCCCTTATAATCGGACGACCGAGCTCCTAACCAATATTTTTTTCACCATCCAAGAGTGTGAAGATGTGGAAAGTTCAAAAGGAAAAAGTTTATGGGATCCAAATTTTGACATCTCGATTCACAATGAATCATGTTTCCTAGTGGACGAGGATACGACTAGGCTGAAAATTTCTAATGAAGATCGACTCCGCCAAGATTCTAAGAAACTTTTTGGCCAAGAGATTGCCTTGGCGTGCTCGGCTGATGTCTAGGCAGAGGATAAAAAAAAGATCGAAAACAAGAAGGCTTAACAAATTGCCAAACTCCAACGGGAGATCAAGCGCCTCCATGTCGAGGTCATCGAGGTTGACTGTTTAGCAAGACTCAAGAAAGGCTTGTCTTGTCTAAAGAGAAGAACGATCTATCTAGTGAGATTGAGAATTTGGAGAAGAAGATGGGAGAAGAGATAACTCGTAAAGAGAATGAGTTTTCCAAGATAGTGGACACTTTGAAAGACGAAGCGGCTCACTCATAGATTGTTGGCTTGGAAACTGCCCTGGAACAAGTTGCTCTTGTTCATCCCATGGTGGACTTCTCCAAGCTGAACCCATGCAAAAATTGATAGTTGATGGGCAATTCGCTGGGGACTCTTAGACTCTAAAATTATGAACAATATTTTCACCTTTATCTGTATATTTAATGTTTGAACTTGGACAACATTTGGGATGTTAATCATTTCGTGTATCTTAAGATTGTGACTTCCTTTTTAATTGTGCCCTTTTATGGCATCGATAGCTTTGCTTATAACATATAAATAAATGCCTAAAGTAACTTACAAAATAAATTTGCTTACACACTAAGCGTAGCATAGTTAAACAAATTGCTAATTGCTTACTTGAGTTTAGATGAAGCACTCGAGGTTGTTAAAATATATGACCTTAAACAAGAGGGGGGTGAATTGTTTATAAGAGATTTTTAAAAACTTTTGAAGGTTTAATGAAACTCAGTGAAGAAATCCATAAGAGGAATCAAGTTAGCCAAGAACACATCTGTTTTAAAGTAAAACACTAAAAAACAATCGGTTGTTTCTTCGAAACAATGGGTTGTTTATGCCAGTTAAAACTTAAACTACTTAAAAACGAAATTTAAAGGAGTTTAGAGAAAGAGAAATGCACACAAGCAGTTTATACTGGTTCACTCTTACAACAAGAGCTACATCCAGTTCCCAAAAACCACTAGGTAATCCACTAAGCAATCAAACCAGATTACAAACACCACACACCAAAGTAGTGACCTTGAACCCCTCAAGAAACACACTACCTTTGGCAATACAACAATAGAAATACAGAAGATTGAGAAAAGGATTACACCTGATCAAAGTACAACTGAAAATAATACAATTGCAATCATATTCCACTCTCACTTGAAAATCCAAAGCTTGATGTGAATCTTGAAAACTTGAGATCAAATATGTCAAAATGAATTTCTCAAAAATGTTTTTTACTCTTCAGAAACATATAACAAACTATTTATATTTTCCAAAGATTGGTTAAAACATTTAATGAAGGGGCGTATTCAGTTAGAAATCATTTAAGACAGATTCACCATTCAAAATAGAATTCTGTTAGGATTTTCAAAGAAACAATCGATTAAAACCACAAAACAACCGATTGATTTGGTTTGACAGTTAAGTCAACCAAGTCAAACAACTTTCAACCTTTTTCAAAACCTCTAAGAGCAAAACAACAGGTTGATTCGACAAAACAACAGGTTGTTTTTCACTTAGTTGGAAAAACATCTAATTTCAAAAAGGTACATCAGTTTTAGATTCAACAAAAGAGTGGATCACACTTTATTCTACCCATATCCCACCCACACACAACAATAACACTAGCCTTTCATCAAACACCTTGGATTTGGATTCTTCAAACCTCTTGATCACTCTTGATCAACAGAGGCGACGAGAATAATTCTTAGCAGCAAGCTAGATTGTTGTTGGGTTGCCCCTTTCAGGGTCAGCCGAGCCGCTTGTTTCTTCAGCGTTGCTTAATCTGCACCATTGGTTATAGTAAGCACCTTACTGGGTCAACCTCACCTTATGGTTCCACTGAGACGATATGTTGATGTCGACGTCACTGAGGTAGTCTGAACTCAGGTTCGGGTAAATGCTGAGTATACCGATACGTAGAATGCGTTCGTCCCCGATTCAGTTCGACCTTAGAGTTTGGCTAATCGGGGTGTAACCATTCCCTTGTTAGCTCGACCTTGGGGCTCAGCTAATCGGAGTGTAACGTTCCCGAGTTAATCCGATCATAGGGTTCGGCTAATCAGGGTGTAACCGCCCCCGAGTTAGTCCGACCTTAGGGTTTGGCTAATCGAGGTGTATAATGATATGTAGATTTCCAAGAAAAAAATATTTATTTCAAGGCGACCTCATTAAAAAACCCTTTTTAGGGGAAAAAAGTGTCACCAAAAAGAAAATGTTTAAGAAACATCATAAATAAACATCTTAACTGAAATAGAATTTGAGAATTGTCGTGATCCATATTCGCGGGATGGTTCCTCTATCTAGAGTTTGCAATCTATAAGCTATGTTTCTAAGCACCTCGGTTAAACGATATGGGCCGGTCCATTTTGGGGACAACTTGTTCTCAGTTTGATAGATATGTGCTTTTCACAGTACTAAGTCGACAACCTTGAATTGTCAAAGTTTTGTTTTGGTTTTGTGTCGCAACACCACTCTTCTTTCAGCGCTTCTGAGTTTATACGTGCGTGGTCACGCACTTCCTCTAGCAAGTTTAAATTTATCCTCCTTCCCTTATTGGATTCCTCGAGACACACTGAAAGGCGTCTCTTTCGTTGTTGATTGGGGAATGGTGTTATATGACCAAAAGATTATGTGGATTCTTCCGACCAACCCCCTTTCGCTTTTTCAAGCCTTCTCTTCATACCCCTTAACATGACCCTATTGGCCAACTTGGCCTGACCATTCGTTTGCGGATGTTTAACTAAGGCGAAAATTTGCTTGATTCCCAGCTCCGTGCATAGTTTTCTGAGTTATCGAGTTGCGAATTGGGTCCCATTGTCTGATACCAGGTGCTTAGGAATTCCAAAACGGCATACAATATTTTCCATACGAAATGTTGGACTTTGTGAGCGGTTATATGGGCAACCGACTCAGCTTCGATCCACTTGGTGAAATATTCAATGGCGACGATGAGGTACTTCATTTGACATAGGGCTAAAGGGAATGACCCAAAATATCAATTTCCCAAGTATGAAAGGGTCGTGGACGGGAGATAGACTGCAAGTCCTCTAGTGGTGAGTGGCTTCAGTCGACATGCTTCTAACATTGTTCACATCTCTTAACATATTTCACACAATCATCATTCATCGTCGATCAGTAATACCCTGCTCTTATAGCTTTCAAAGCGAGAGTTCACCCACTGATGTGACTGCCACATATGCCCTCATGTAGTTCGGACATTATCCGCATGCATTGGTCTCCACTTATGCAGGTGAGGAGTGGATGAGTATAACCATAACAAAGGAGATGACCATCCACTAGGGTGTACCGGCTTGCGTTCTTCTTGACAATCTTGGCCTCTGTGGGTTCGGAAGGGAGTAACCCATTGACGAGATATCGAACGTACGATGTTAGCCAAGTGTGTGTCGAGCTGATATGCATGATCTCAACGTAGTCATCTTTGGGATGAAGTTGACTCATAGCAACATTCATCATTCACAACATCGCACCTTCGAAAAAGGTTAAAGGAAAAGTAATGCTCAAATCTTTGAAGAATTATTCGTATACATAGGTAAAGTGTGATCCGTCGAACAGAGGTTTCATATAAACCCTCTCCTCTAAAGAGCACGCTTCCACGGTTATGTATGTTTTCACACTATCATAATAGAAATCATAAACAACAATTAATTCTCGCACAAGCTGGGAGGAGACAAAATCATATGGATAAACATCTACCTCACCCAAAACCCATAGATAGTTAAGGTTTTGAACGGGGGAAACCTATCTTTTCTATTTCTAAAGGTCTTGGACAACACATTTTTCTACCTTAGGTTCTTTTTAACCACCTCGATGGTAAAAACGGGGGAAGGAGCTTCATTTGATAAACAGTTAGAAATGGTATGGCTCATTGAGGGTTCACTGCTGTTAACGGAGATTTGTTCAATAGGTCATTCCCAACCGAAGAAGTAGATGAACCAAAACGTGTAGAGGAAGAAGCCATAAGAACTTACCAAGTGTGCGAAAATTATGGAAAATTTCTAGAGAACAATTAGATGAGTAATCTGGAGGGTCGCACAACAAAAAGAGGGCAATGAAGTTAAGATAAAAGGAATAGACAATGAACGCGAAAACAGTTCCACTTCAAAAAAAAGTAAAATCCCTTATTAAATGGCTCAAGGATGCAATAGTTAGGGAAAATTGAAGAGATGTGACATTAACTGCCACGGTAATGATGCACCCTCATCATTTCATTAATGAAAAGGGAAAGTTTTTCTTAAAAGAGTAAGAAAGACAACTAAATGTCAACCTTATCGTATACTCTTTAGTTAGCTCGTTCATCCTTCGGTATTGATCTGATCGTATCTTTCTTCCTTTTCTAAGTTGGGGGGGATATTATTTACCTACCACGAGCGTGTATATGTTCTGAATGACGGTAGGATACACCCGAAGGTCGTTATAACCCCCATAGGTCGATAATCGAGCTATGATTACCATAATGAGACAATAAAAGCTTTTCATAGTTAAAACGGCTAATCAATGTCAAATGTTTAATCATTGTCAAACAGTTAATCAATGATTATAACAAGTCATTTAACTCATGATTAATTATCACCACGCAAGGACCTATAAATAAGAATGAAATGACATACACAACTCTTTTGCGCTTATATTATATCACTCTAAAATCGCACTTAATACTTTAAGTATCGGTAAATCTTTTACAAATGGACTTCTCCCCACTTCTGAATCATTAAACAACTCGACATCCTTTATAATATAAAGAAATTACTTCTTCATTAGAACTCCTGTTCTTCATGTTCTTTTTGGATAAGAACATGTAGTTATGTAGATAATTTTAAATGAGTTATAGATTTGTGTAATTTTTCTGAAAAAAAAAAAATTTATTGAAAATTTTTTTTTACATCGGGAAGCATCACCATGGTCAGCCAAACGTGTATTGTATGCTATGAGTAAACCGTGATATCAGCCCACAGACCCCAAACTTCTTATTTGTCGCGTTATGCATATCGTTTTCGTACACAGCTAAGGACCATCTTTTTTTTTTCTTTTCCCATTAATACATATCTTAATTACATATTTTATTATTAGAATGTAATAATTTTCATTTTTTAATTTTGTAATTATATTTTTATTTTCACTCATTTAATCATTTATGCTGTTTCCTTCAAACTAAGGGAAGGCGCATATTTACTCTCCATTTTCTTTTTTTCTCATTTTTTTTCCATCTCCAACCCAGTTAAAACAAATAAAAATAACGAATTAATGTAATATTAAATAAATAATTATTTTACTATATTATTATTTTAAAATATAATATTTTTATATAGCAAAAATTAATAAAGAATTTTTATTTTTATTCAAATTTATTTTTACAATCATTTTTTAAATATTTTAATATATATAACTAAATTTATTCAATTATCTCAATAAATTAATTAACTCTGGACATTAAAGACTTTATCTTAGACACAATTTACGGCTTGGAAGGTGTTATGTAATGCGATTGCCACTAAGGACAATCTCTTGAGACGTGGAATACATTTGGTGTGTGTTTGGTGTCCCTTGTGTGGTGTGGAAGAAGAGTCGGTAAGACATTTATTTTTTGAATGTAGGGTCTCTTAGAGAATTTGGGGATTCTGTCTCGAGTGGCTGAGGTCTTCTTTGGTTCTACATTGTGATGCACAAATGCATTTTAAGATATTTAAACTAATAAGTTTGAAACATGCTATTATCAGGTGTTGGGGGGGCATTTGGGTAGGTATTGTAAGTGAAAGGTCTGGTGGATCCTTAGGTGGTTAGGTGCAAGGAAACTTGTTTTCGTTTTGTATAAGGGTTGAGATACCCCTGAAGTATCTCATTTTATTTTATTATATACCTACCTCAATATAAAGTGTTTAATCATTGTCAAACAGTTAATCAATGGTTATAACAAGTCATTTAACTCATAATTAATTGTCACCACGCAAAGATCTATAAATAAAAATGAAATGACATAGACAACTTTTTTGTGTTGATATTATATCACTCTAAATCACACTTAATAATTTAATCATCAGTAAATCTTTTAGGAATAAACCTCTCTTTTACAAATAAACTTCTCTCCTCTTCTTTATTATTAAACAACTCGACATCCTCGACATATAAAGAAATTACTTCTTCATCACCTTGTAACTCCTGATCTTCATGTTCTTTTTCGATAAGAACACGTAGTTATGTAGATAATTTTAAATGAGGTATAGATTTGTGTAATTTTTCTGAAAAATGATTTTTTATTGGGTAGAAAAATTTACATCGGGCAGCATCACCTTGGTCAGCCAAACGTGTATTGTATGCTATGAGTAAACCGTGATATCAGCCCACAGACCCCAAACTTCTTCTTTTTCGCGTTATGCCTATCGTTTTCGAACACAGCTAAGGACCATTTTTTTTTTCTTTTCCCATTAATACATATCTTAACTACATATTTTATTAGTAGAATGTAATAATTTTCATTGTTTAATTTTGTAATTAAAATATTGTTTTTTTATATTAAATCATTTTTAAAACTTTATTTTATAAATAATTTTTAAATATTTTAATATATATAACTAAATTTATTCTATTATCTCAATAAATTAATTACAATTTTTTTAATCATTTTTCACTCAGTTTTTCAATCCAAACAACTCTAGTTCTTATTCTTCTTCTTTTTATTTTTAGGTTTACTCTTCTTCTTTTCTTTTCACACATGTCAACATTTTATAATACATTCTTAATAAAAACTGCAAAAATAAATAAATTTGATGATTAAGAAAAAGAAAGTTGAAATATTCAGATTTAAGTAAAATTACATTATTAAGTGTATATAACTTGAGTTGTAGCTGGGCACCACTAAGATGCAGAGTTTGAAATTTGTTTTGTAGGCACCAATGAATGGGAGGGAGAGGTATTTGTAATTTTGAAGTCACCGTGCTGTCCTATAGTCAAAGACGCGCGTTTAGACCACAGCTCTTTCTTCTTCTAACGTTCTTCTTCACTTTACTTTAGCATTAAACGTGATTTTTACTGCCTCATTCGTTTACTTTAGGAGTAAACGCGATTCCATGTTGACTGACTCATTTTCAGAATGATGATGATAAGCACTCCATTCCCACTTATCTTATCACATCTACATGCATTCCTTCTTCACCAACCTTTTCACCCTCTACGCCGTTTAATCACTGAAGAGACAAACTTAGAATAGACGCAACGTAGCCAAAGACAAGGTGCATGAAGCAGCTGAAAGTACTTATGCATGGTTACAGTCATGGAACCCTGGAACATAATCTTCTTTGAAAATCTGAACCGTAACCATCTCCCCTAGCCATAAAACTTTGCAGAGATGACGTTCAGAACATGTGCAAAAGACTTTTTTGGAGCCATCCACGTATTCCTCTTAGACAAATTATTTCCACCGCCACATTAATTGTTAATGTTTGCTAGTTACTATATTTTAAAATTATAACGTGAAGTCGTGCCAAGTTGATACGATTTAAGATACAGATCGTGTCAAGTTGATACGATTTTAGTATGATATGGCATAGTCATGTATAATTGAGACAATTTGTGTATGTGAAGTCGCATTGAATTGACACAACTTATCTAAATTTATAATTTTTCTTAAACGAACCCTATTTTCGTAAAAAACAAATAACCCCAGCACAGAAAAAACATATTTTACTTAACACATTTATTTCCTCACTTATCGTTCCATATCATCACAGGTACCTGATGCAATGGAGGTGCAGTAATAGAATTTTTAATTACTATACATTGAGACTGTCATCAATACACTCTCATTTAACAACAAGTGATTTTTTCAGAGTTTACATAATATTTATCAAATTATTCTTTATTTTATTAGTTTCATTTGTCATAAAGATAATGTTAATAGAGAATTTATTAGGAAAACGTTTTTTCTTTTTAATTTTAACACCTTTACGATTCTCATGTATATAAGGTCAAATCTTTATTTATTAAATAAGCTTCATTGAATTATATTTTGTATTCCACACTAGAATTTTTCAAATATCAATAGGATCTCATGATGAAGATGACTTTAAAGCAACTTTTCAAATTTTAAACCGGCCACTTAAAAGAGATGTTCCCAATATTTAATTATCCTCTCCCTTTTGAAACACTTACATTTAAAAGATCTTTGAAAAAAAATTATACCTAATTTTTTTATAATTAAAAATTTAAACGAGTTAGGTTTGAGGGGCTGCTACTCACTAGACTTCAAGGCTCAAAGAATTAATTTATCTTTTTTTATTAAAAATGGAAAAACATTGGATATTACAATCCAACATCATCAAAATGCACATATTTACATTTTTATTTTTCTCTAAAACCTAACTCAATATATATATATATATATATATATATATATATATATATTATTTTCTCTCCATGAAGAACATCTCTATTTGGTAAACTTATACTAATAATAATAAAAAAAAAATGTATGACTGGTATATCATATATGTAATGAAAGAAATTAAAATTTAGAAAATAAAATTTATTTAAAAGTATTATAATAATTATTTTGAAAGTTTATTTAGGCAAGATTTTAATTGATGATAATATAAAAAAGATTATACCAACACTGAAAATTAAACTCAAAACATAAGATGATACGTAATAACTCAAATAAACAAAGAAATTTGTTCAAGAGTTCTATTGGAGATGCATATAACAAAGGCGAAAAAAAGAGAAAACATCTTTTGTATTGCTGTTTTTTAGTTTTTAAAACTTGATAAAGTTTAATAAGCTAAAAATTAATTGTTAAACAGTGTATAAACTAAGAAGAGAAAAACCATGCCCTATTTTTTCTTTTTTCTGTTCTTCTGTTTGGGAAATAACAATGTGATAACATAAAACTCTACCTCCAAATCATTCTGTTTACTTTATTTCATTGGTTATATAAAACATATCAAAGATTTGTTTCTTTTAACCCTTTGTTGGCATGCAAGTGAAAGATGCCAGGTGTTAACCATTAGCGTACGACCGTGATATTTTTTTATACAAATATTACGGAAAGATTTTAAAGTTAATGGCACAGATAAATTTTACATCATACCCACTAAACAAATTAATACATTAGATTTATGGGTTTTCTAAAGTTACTTATTTTATTTATTACGTACCCATTATATAAAATTTTACACTAAAAAAGTCATTATAATGAAAAGAAGGGACAATTGACTTCCCATTTTCCTAGAAATATTAATAAATATATTAAACTTATGTTTTGCACACTTAAATTTAGGTATTGTGATAAACTTAGCAAATTCTTGTATTGATATTGTTGGGTTGGGCTCACTTCTTATGTGGAGGTCCAGTCCAATATTAACCTTTAGAATATTTTTCAAATAGAGTGACAGCCGCCAGGAGCAGAAACAGAGAGAGAAAAGAAAAGGAGAAAAGAGTAGAGATAAAAAGTTTCTCCCAGCAACTTTCGACCACCCCCAACACTTTGTTCACCATTAGATCGGGTTGAAACTTTGTCAGCAGGTTCATACTTTGTGTGACTTCAATCTTACCGTTAGGATCTTTAAGAAGTTGTTTTGAAAGAGAAATATTCATCTCACATTGCAACAGCGTTTTCAGCGTTTCTATTGAGGATGAATATTTTCGGATTGCTGCTGCTGTGTCGTCCACCGTTGGATCGGGCTGAAATTTTGTCAACAGGTTCATACCTTGTGGTGCTTTAATTGGACCGTTCGGATTGTTCAAAAGTCACCGGAACAGTGACATATAGACCGTGTACGGTAGCTGCAGTTTGTGAATTTTTCAGGTTTCTTGTTCTCTGTTTCATCTTTGTTGTATTACTATTTTGCTGGTTATTGAGCACAATTTATGGTGTTATTTGAGACTCTCTTGTAACCATAACTTTGATCATAGTGGATTTTAATTGAATGACTTGTGCCCGTGGTTTCTACTTCTCACATTGAGAAGGTTTTCCACGTTAACATTTTTGTGTCTTCTTGAAGTGTGTTGTTTATTCACTAGCACAAAATGTATAAACAACAACTATTTAATTAATGCGGTTGTAGGGTTAGCCGTTGTCATTCAAAATGCGGTGGAATAGCCGCATTCGTAAATCAAAGTGCATGATTTAAGAATGTGTCTATTACTAATAGCCGCATTTGTAAATCAAAGTGCATGATTTAAGAATGCGTCTATTACTAATAGCCTCATTCGTAAATCATTTTTTACCCTAATTTTGAAGCGCGCCATTTACGCTTTCATTCTTTCTTTTATGCGCTTTGCGTTTTCTCTTTGTTTCTACTCTGGTGTTCCTCTCTTATTCTGCGAGTTTCATTGTGTTCTCATACCATTGTAAGTTCGCTTTGATTCGCTCTTTTTCTTCTTCACCAATGCTTTAGAAAAAAAATTTGTTTCACTTATTTGTTTGTTTTCTTGCATTGGCAAAGGGTTCTCTGACGCTTCATTTTCTCTTTTGTTTTTGCTCTCGTGCTTCCTCTCGTTTTCTACGAGCCTTCATTGTCTTCTTTATGCCATGTAAATTCGTTTCGAGTTCTCTTTCTTCTTCACCATTGGTTTATGTATATTTTTCGTTTCTCTTATCTATTTGTTTTCTTGTATTGACGAAGGTCACCACTGCTTCATTGCCTACTGTTTGGGTTTTTGCTATGTCATATTTGCTCTGTTGTTGCTGCTGCCACCGCTATTGTTGTCTTAGGGTTGTTGAGCCGCATTTATAAATCGCATTTACGAATGTGGCTAAATAGCCGCATTTGTAAATCTTCAATTTAAGAATGCGTGTTGATCAAGTGCGGCTATATAGCCGCCCTTATAAATGTAAAATAGCCACACTCGTTTTGCCTTTCTGCACTAGTGATTGTTGTCATTATTTGTTATTGCTCCTCACAGATTCTTGCAAGTTGGGGAAATTATTATTCGCTGCTTATTGCTCTTGTTGAGATATTATTGTTATTATGTTGAATTTCTCATTAGAGTGGTATCAGAGCTCCTTGGTTGGAGCTATTTGACTGCTTGAATAATGGAGGCAAATACAAATAAGATGGTTTGTTTGAACGACACTAACTATCACTTATGGAAGAGAAAAATGAAGGATCTGTTATTTGTGAAGAAATTGCATCTTCATGTGTTTGCTACTGAAAAACCAGAAGACAAGACTGGTGAGGAATGGAAGTTTGAGCATCAACAACTTTGTGGTTTTGTTTGTCAGTATTTTGAAGACAATGTTTATAATCACATTCTTAATGAGGAAGATGCAAAATATTATGGAAGAAGATTGAGACTTTGTATGCTTCTAGTGCAGGAAACAATAAATTATATTTGTTGAATTCCTTGATGAATTTGCGGTACAAGGAGGGGATTTTTATTTCAGATCACTTAAATGATTTTCAGGGGCTCTGAGATCAATTGTCACAAATGGGCATCAAATTTGATGATGAAGTGTTGGGATTATGGCTACTGAATACTCTACCAGATTCTTAGGAAACATTTCGGGTTTCAATTACAAACTCATATCCTGATGGTGTTGTCTCCTTGGAAAATGTTCTTAATAAGGAGAGGAGAAGGAAGGCTCATGGTACTTCATCTCATTCTGAGGTACTTGTCACTGAAAATAGGGGGAGAAGTTAGAAAAAGAAACCAAAAGGGAGTAAACATAACAACAAAAGTAAGTCCAAGTCTAGATACAAAAATATGGAGTGTCATTATTGTCACAAAACATGGCACATTCAGAGAAATTGTTTTGTTTGGAAAAAGGAAAACAAGGATAAGAAAGTGAAGCAGAAGGAGAAATATCACGACAATGATGATCGTGTTAATACTGTTATTTGTGATGATGATCTTATTATTCTTCGTGACCATGATTCAATTTATATTGTATCAGATGAGGGCATGTGGATAATTAACAGTGGTGCTACATTGCATGTTACACCAAGGAAGGAGTTCTTCATATCTTACACTTTTGGTGATTTTGGAGTGTTGATGATGGGTAATGATGGTATGTCTAAGGTAGTTGGTATTGGTGATGTTTGCTTGCAAACCAATATGGGAATGCAGTTGTTGCTTAGAGAAGTCAAACATGCTCCAGCTATTCGCTTTAATTTGATCTTAGTGCAAATGCTTAACTATAGTGGTTATGAAAATCACTTTGGTTCAGGAAAGTGGAAACTCTCCAAAGGTAATCTAATTGTGGCCAAAGGGGAGAAAATTAGTAAACTGTATTGGACAAAAACATTGGTTGCTAAAGAAAGTGTGAACGCCATGGATATGGATGCTTCTTTGTGGCACCGAAGGCTTAGTCATATCAGTGAGAAGGGGCTGAATTGTTTAGCTAAAAAGAATGTGCTTCCGGGATTGAAGTGTGTAGAGTTGGAGAAATGTTCTCATTGCATAGCTGGTAAGCAGACCAAAGTATCCTTCAAGAAGCATCCTCTTTAAAAGAAGTCAGAGTTGCTTGAATTGGTGCATTCTGATGTTTGTGAACCATTTAAGGTAAAGTCATTTACTGGTGCACTTTATTTTTTTTACCTTTATTGATGATTGTTCCAGGAAGCTTTGGGTTTATGTTTTAAAGACAAAGGACCAAGATTTAGAAAAATTTAAAGAATTTCATGTTTTGGTTGAGAGACAGTCAGGCAAGAAGCTGAAATGCATTCGTACTGACAATGGTGGTGAGTATTGTGGACCGTTTTATGTTTACTGCAAGCAACACGGTATCAGACATGAAAAGACTCCTCTTAAAACTCCTCAGCTAAATGGTTTAGCAGAAAGGATGAACAAGACATTGATCAAAAAAGTTGGTGTATGCTTTCTGAAGCAAAGTTGCCTAAGCATTTTTGGGATGAGGCATTGTACATTGCAGTGCATGTTATTAATTTGAGCTCTGCAGTTGCTTTGAATGGTGAGGTGTCAGACAAGATTTGGTTTGGTAAGAATGTCAGGTATGATCATTTGCGAGTCTTCGGTCGTAAAGCATATGTGCATGTTCCAAAGGATGAGAGATCCAAGTTGGATGCGAAGACAAGGCAATGCATCTTTATTGGTTATGGTCAAAATGAATTTGGCTACAAGTTCTTTGATCCTGTTGAGAAGAAGATAGTTAGAAGTCGTGATGTGAAGTTCATGGAAGATCAAACCATTGAAGATATTAATAAGATTGAGAAGACGACATCTGAGATAGATAATAGATTGTTTAATGTTGATCCAGTTCGAATGCCTTTACATGACCTGGATACTATTGAGAATAATGTTCAGAATGATGAGCAACATGATAATGTTGATGATCAACAACTTGGAAATGATTTTGGTGTTCCTATTGATGACGTTGAAGAGGAACATGGGAAGTCACAAGATGAAGATCTTGGTGATGCTCTTGAACCACCTCAAGTTCAAATTCGGAGGTCTAATAGGCAGAGGGAACCATCTACCAGGTATCGTTCTGATGACTATGTTACCTTGACAGATGAAGGAGACCCTAAGTGTTATCATGAGGCCATAGAGAGTGAAGAAAAGAAAAAATGGTTGGATGCAATGCAAGATGAAATAAAGTATTTGTATGATAATCACACATTTGACTTGGTGAAATTGCCAAAAGGCAAGAAGGCTCTGGAAAACAGGTGGATTTATAGGGTAAAGCAAGAAAGCAATTCTACATCTCTAAGGTATAAAGCCAGATTGGTGGTGAAAGGTTTT
>Ga0123342_1005200_pt1 | contig 19143 bp, 7 predicted proteins | sample Turbeawhitnodule_FD_89960 | JGI IMG/M metagenome (GOLD analysis project Ga0123342, IMG submission 89960) | Root nodule microbial communities of legume samples collected from Mexico - Turtle bean Mexico white nodule | ecosystem: Host-associated > Plants > Roots > Nodule | place: Mexico: Nepantla... | reverse complement strand
TTTAGTTAAACCTAGAATGAGTGTACTACTTGTATATATTCAGACCATTTGTTTTGATTTGAATAATAAGAAAGAAGAGATATTCATTCTCATATCCTTTGTCTTCAGTTTACTCTTTTGTTCGTTCATCTCTGTTCTCTTTTGTTCATCTTTGTTCTATTTTGTAATAGATAATGATAGAATCTCATATTAGTCAATCACCGCATAATTAGCTTGTAATTGGAGATAAAGTCTCCATACACTTGTACATGTAAATACACACAAGAGAATAAGGCATTACCATTTTTCTTACCATCTTATATACCATTTTCTTATAGTGCAAAAACTTTCTCAATTTCTTGTTAAGTCTGAAATTGCTCACTATGATGCAGCAATTAGAATTTTCAGATATATTAAAGGAGCTCCGAGTATTTTATTTTTCTCTTCCTAAACTTCTGCTCATTTAAAGGCCTTTTATGATAGTGATTGGGGCACCTGTGAAACTGGATACAGGGCAATGACCACTGTTACATGTGAAATTCAATGGTTAACTTATCTTCTTCAAGATTTCAAAGTTCCTTTCGAGCAACCATCTCTTTTATGCTGTGACAATGACTCAACAAGATACATTGCAGCAAATCCAATGTTTCATGAGCATACAAAACACAAAAATAGATTGTCACATTGTTAGGAAAAAATTGAAGTGTCTTATACATATGCTACCCATTTCTACCACAGAGCAAAATGACTAACATTTATACCAAAGCCTTAAGTCCTTAATCTTTCAAGAGTATTTGTTCCAAGCTCGGTCTCATCAATATTTACTCTCCAGCTTGCGGGGCTAACAAAGGATATGGATACAAGGCTTTTAAGAGGAAACTAATATTAATTTTTTCTTTTCTAATTCTTAGTTGTTTCTCTTTGTACATATGTCTAACCTTTATTTTGTCTTTTCTTATTCTAGCTTTTATTGACTCTTTATTTTATATTGTCGCTTTAGCTACCTAAAATGAGTGTACGGCTTGTGTATACATATTCAGACTCTCCGCTTTGATTGAATCAAGAAAAAGAAAATAGAAGAAATATTCTTTCTCATATCCTTTGTTTTCCTTTCTTTCTTTTATTTTATCTTATTTCTTTATTTATAATAGTACTAATTCAGAAAAGAAAAGTAAGCTTAGAATTTTGAATTCAATTATAAAAGTACAATAATGCAAGGACCCAAATTAATTCATTAATTAAAAGATTATTTTAGAGAAAAAATTAGAAGTATCATAAAAAGTAAGATACATATGTATATGCATATTGGAATGGTGGAAAGGAAGATTTTGAATGGTTTAGGATTTAGGGTGAAGGAGGCTCAAATGAATTTTAGAAAATATTATAAAAAGATTATGAGAAACATATCTTGGACTTAAAATTCTTTCTTTTTATCCAACCAAAATCACAATACACATGTGAATTCTATTACAAATAAATTGATCCACAAAATCCTCAATTCAATTTGACAAAAACTGATTTAATATTGATTCATAATTAGATTTAAACAGGAGTTAGGGTGATATACAAGAAGATAGGGCCCATAGAGTATTAGGATTATGGAAAGAAATGATAAAGGGTAAAGTTTTGTTATAACTGAAAAATGAGAATAAAAAGAAAGATAATTAATAAAAGAAGTGGTAATTGGAAAAAAGGAAAGAAACGTAGGAGAATAGGAAGTGGGAGAGATTAATTTGCGTAAAAGAAAATGAGTCACTCTTGTTGAACTCTTGTTGAAGTTAGTTAATAAGTCATTTGATTTCATTATCAAACAACTTCATGTTAACTCATTGCGTAACTTGCGCTATACTTCCCCATTCACCTCACTGGGACCCTTTCTCCTCCTCACAACAAATACCTATTATTCTTACACTTTTACTTCCTTTTTCCTCCAAATCTTAGTCGCAACATTTTTCAATTACTCTTTTAACACTTTTTCAATTCAAAAAAACCTACCAAAATTATTACTCATCCCTAAAATGTGTTATAACTTGTTGGAATTTACTAAATTGAATGTGTACATACTTACTAATCCATATAAACTACAACGTGGGTAGAAACGCATGAAAGAATTTTCAATTAAAGGGATAGCTCACCTCATGATTCATGTTTGTGAATTGTCCTAGTGTTGAATTTTGAACAGCCAAAAAACCCCACTTTCAAAACGAATCTCACAATGAGAAAGCAAAGCAGAGCTAGGAATTCGGTGAAAAGAGGGAGAAATTAAATTAAGTAAAACGACTTGTTAGCCAATAATTCATAGTTATTCTACCATACTACTTGAAAGCCACTGAGCTAACAGATGCGACAGTGATTCTTTGTTCTTTGATTACGCATTTGTATTTGGGTGGTGGTTAAAAGCTTTTACAACCGTATCATTAATTCATTTTCTCAACAAACCTAAGTAGTGAGTAGTCTCTGATGTACATTTAAAGCATCGCGTAGGCCAAAATGTTTAGCCAACAAAAGTAACATTCTCCAGGATCAATAAAACTTATATTTATTGTTTCTCCAACTTCACACTCTTTACTACTATGCTATAACATCAAAGATACCAGGCGTCGGCCAAACTTAATTACAAACACTTCAAATTAAATAATAACTTTGACTTTATCTTTCATTGCAACTAAAAATGGAGCCAAATCGGAAAATTGTAAAGAAACATTGCGTCGTCGATAAATGCAAGAAAGAGTAGGTTGAGTTCAATACCTCAACAATCAGCAACATACATACACCCAAAATGAAAATAAATCAGAAAAAAAAGGAAGTGTTTATAAAAAAAGAAAAACAAACTGTAAATACGTGTTTTTACAATTTATAAATGATGAGAAAACAGGGCAACACAGCGCGCGAGTCAAACACTAATAACTCGCCGTTGTCCCCACTGACCGAGTCGAACCCAACTCGTCCATCCAACAAGGATTCCATAAACCCATTTTGCTTAGAGACCCGACCCGCTACGACCCGGCACACAAGCATAGCCCTTCTGCCCCTGCCTCCGCCCGAGCTTTCATGGGCGTCGCCGCTGCCGGCGAATGTGCAGATGGCGGAGCCCTTACCGCCGGGGAAGGACAAGGCACAAGCCCCGCCGTAGGGGCCGCCGCTGGAGGTGGGACCCAAGCAGTGAAACCTCATGACCTCATTCCCATCCGCAACGCATCTCGCATTCTCCTCGTAGTCATGGGCCGGCCCAGTCCCGGTCCCCGCCCGGCCCTTCACCGTCTCCCGATACTCCTCGAAGCGGGAGACCGTTCGTGGGCCGTTGTGGACCTTAAATATCATCTCGACACGGCCCGAGAAGGGCTTGGGCCCCCAGCTGGTGTGAAAGATTATCTCGACCACATTCCGCGAAGGATGCCCCTCGGTGAGTTCGGTGAGAGAAGGAAAGCGAGGGTCGGCGTGGCGCGTGGCGGTGGCGGTGACGCTCCGCGAGCGGTTGATAGTGGTTTGGAAATCGGGCTTGGCAGCGGAGGGAGGGTATCTGGAGCTAGGGTGTTTCTGGAGAGGCTTTTCGGGTCTGGGTTTGGGCTTGGACTTGGGCCTGGGCTTGGTGGTGTCGACGACGACGTCTTTGATGTTTTGAACGCTTTTTCTGCAACTGGAACTGGGAATGAGGTATTTAGAGTTTGTGTGGTAGACGTCTTCGTAAGCTCTTGACTTGCACTGCAATGACTTCATCCACCCACTCGCCATTACCCGAAGCCCAACAAGACGGTAATGTAGTAATATGTTGTCTTGTCTCTCTCTGTTTTATCTTAAAGAGGAGAGGTTTTGGTAGCTCTGATTTTTGTTTGGAGTTGTAAGAAATGGGGTCTCATAGTGCTTATGTTCTGCCCGTACAGCAGAGAAGGAATGAATGAATGACTGAGAGGAGCTGCGGATCAGACATGGCGCCATAATAAATGGATTTTACTCCTCCCCTCTCTGCTCTGTGCAATCACTCTTTTGCCCTTCTCTGTTTCTTCCAATTACCCACGTGGCCTCTGTCTCCTTCTTTGCTAAAACTACAAATTCCATTTATTTCCAAAACAAAAAACCTTATCATAATTCAGAGGTTTTATTTGCTGTTACGTACCAAGTTCAATCCTGTCCACGCACGCATACTGTCGTCGTAATATTCAAGGAGGGTCCTTTTCGCTACTGCCATAGTATTCACCATTTCAAACTTCTAAATTAAATGCACACTCTTAAACCTCTTCCATTTTCAAACATCTAAATCTAATCTAACCACTTTTATATTATTCACTAATTATCTCATGCACACTACTACTCCTATCTTTACATTTGCCTAAAAAATTATATTCAAATTGCATTGGAAATAACGTGAAAGTATCCCTAATTATAAAATTCACTTTTTTTAATTTCTGACCAGTATTCAGGCCTTCAAAGTACAGTACAGGTTAGCATTTTTCTGGTACTACTAATAAATAAAGAAATAAGAAATGATAAAATGATGTTACGAAAGTTGCAGCATTTGGATAGCTTAACTTGTAATACTGCTGAATACTCAATATTTATGATTTGGGATGTGGTAGAAAAGCAGGGCATCTATGAAAGAAGTGGTTTGATTAGGAGCTTTGGGTAATTTCAAAGGAAATACTCCTCTCCCACTCCCACACTGAATCATGGGTCAACATCAGGGCTGAATTGAAGACTATTATTATTATCATTTCTTATACCCCTCCTTCTTTTCTTTTCTCACTCACTTTTAAATCTACAACAAACCCCCAAATGTTAGGTTACAATTTTAAGGTAATAATCAAATGATTCAAAAACTAAAAATATTTATCATTTTTTTTTTGTCTGTTTTGAAAAAAATTTAACTAAATACATTTTCTGAAGAAAACACAGCTTCATTTTTTGATAAAAACAAAAAGTTGAATAATTGTTTTCTTCGAGAAAAGTTAGGTGAAATTAATAACCATTGAAAAAAATAGCATTTTTTTTATAAAAAAAATCTTGCATGTGCACTCTCTTTTCTTTCTTTTTGTTCGCCCTCTTCCTTCTCTGCACTGTACTCTCCCCTCTCATAAATATAACTCTCTTTCCTCACGCTTTCTCATTGTTTTATCTGTTTCTCCACTCATCTCTCTTGTGTTAAAAAAATTAAAATATTATAAGTTTTGTTACTTTATTTTTAAACTTTAATTTGAAAGGTTCCTTTTAAAGAAAAAAACTAAAGACTGTCTTAATATATCCTTAACCTAATGTTCAATAGATTAGCCTGCTAATCTAAGTAAATAATACCGCAGTTGGACCTTCACAAGAAAAGCTTTGACAAGTTTATCATAATCTTTTTATATAAGACTTCTTCCAATAATGTACTGCATTAATTTCTTTTAGGAAAATACGTTTAAAGAGAAAAGTAGTACTACTTAACAAGTAAAATCAGTTCAAATTATTTACAAAAACTAATACCTTTAATTACATTAACTAAATTTATTCATTATTCCGAGAAACTAAAACAATCTTATACCAAGAATTATAACACTACTAAAATATCGATTATTTTTTAAAATTATTTTTTATTTAATAATTCTTTTAGTGTAATATTCCACATTTGTTAACTTCTTTAATATTTAACATAATTAACCAAAAAAAATTATATTAAAAATATATTACGAAACGTTGAAGATACCACGTTAACATTTTATTATATATAACTGATTACAAATTTTAATCTTATAAACCGATTTTATAGAATTGAGTTAAACTTAAAATTTTATTCGTAATATAAACTTTGTAAAACGAGAAAACAATTTCCTCAAGAGTCATATGTTGAACTCATTTGAATTTCTTGGCTTTTACAATAACCCAGCTTTTATTGAGATGGGTGAGTAGCTAGCTTATCAAATCACAAAAACAGGTTTTGGCCTTTCTAACTAAGAATGCTTGGTGAAGGTATTGCTGCTTCTTGAAATCGAAGCGACCATTACTGAGATGAAGTGTTGGATGGTCATTTTGAATATTGAATGCTCCATTCCATTATTCTACACTATGGCATAAAAAAAAGTCTTAGTGGGAATGAGAATGGAGATAAATTATGGATTTTGACAGCCGGGGTAGATTCGTGAATGCAATGAAAAATTTGTGATGTTGAATTTTGAACTGGGTAGAATAGAAGTACTAGTAATAAAAAAATGCAGAAGGTGAGAGCGTGATGGTAGAAATTTAAAAAGAAGATGTCATGGGAGTTTGGAGTGGAATAGTTGGTGTGGTGTGGGGAATAGAAGAATGGAAACTGGCACAGAGTTGTGAGGGAGAAAGCATCTAAAAAAGCACTGAAATTTAAACTAATAAAACGACAGGTTTTCTTCCACTTTCTTGCAAATCTTAGTATTTAACAATGCCTAACCTTGGCATTGTTTGTTGATTTCTAGGTACAAAGTCACTGTTCTGTTACTAACAGATTGTGAGAATGGCCTCTTGCTAGTTTCATTACAAGCAGACAATCATATGGAGATAATCAAAGCTTATATATAATTTTATCACTTTATAATCAACACCACCATATTTAATTCCACACAATGGAACAACACACGAGGTTTTAAACCCCAGTCAAAAAGTTTCTTACAAACTCAATACCGTCAACACGTGATTTTTTTTCTTAAAACAACCCTATGTATAACAAAATACCAAAGATCATTTCACACCCAGACTCAAAGACTCAAGGCACAGGTTAAGAAACTGCAACTGGAATGAATTAGCAGTGATTTATGAGTTTTTATGATTAGAAAAACGATTTATGCTAGTGTGAAAATTGGTGAGTTGGGTTGTTGGGAAGTGGTAATGAAAAATGCGTTGGCAGGCTTTGTTGTCACGCCTGCACAATCCATTCCACCGGGAAATGCCTCATCCCCTCAATTTCAAATTTATCCTTATAATATTATGTAGAAGAACAAATTTTAATTTTATTACGAAGTAAACCTCAACTGCACCTCTTCGCCTTGAGATTGACAATTTGTGTCTGGAACAATGATAATAAGCGAATAAGATGATAGTAAGCGAATAAGTAACATGATAAGTCCAATAACAAACATTCGTTATGATAGATTTTAAATAGTTTTAATGTCATGTTACAAAAGTGAACTTTAAATCTTATCTCAATCTCATATGAAGTTTGTGTAGATTTCCAACCTTTTAAAAAATGTTTATTGAGAAATTGAGGAGAAATAATATTGTTAAAAATAATCACATTCAAATGCACTACTGGTGTTTGTAGATATTAAAGTTTATTTTTACTGTGTTTATTTGATTTGAATAATGGTTATGATTTGTCTTTTCTTTTTCTGACAAAATGATTGCATGCCGTATTAATATTCAAAGCTTCTGTGAGCAAATTCAAATGACTTAACTAATGACAGAGAAAAGACAAGGCAACTTCTGCTACTGAGACAACGTATTGAATCATAACAAAACTTAAATACTTGTATACATACCTCTACTCTTGACCTCTTGACCTATCGTAAAAAACAGTATTACGCTTATTTTTATCCATTAAAAACCTCTTTTTCTCATACTCCAATCCATTTTATTTCTCAGTAAAGTAACAAGCAGATTCATGTGGTGGTGGTGACTTTAATTTAATTAGTAAGTGACAGTTGGAAGTGGGACGGTTAGAAGAGTGGAATTGTGTTAAGAAAAAGAGCGAACCAAATCTAGCAACACTTTTGTGAAAAGAAATATTGAAATAGAGAATCATAATCACGCTTGCTAATCATATTGTCTTCTTCAAAAAGCAGATTTTACAAAATCAACAACTCTTAACTGCGGAAGTTGAATACCAGGACCCATCTTTCTGACCAACTCCTGAAATCGACTTCTTCAAAAGCATTGCAACATTGCAACCTCGTCAACCCATAAAGCAGGTTAACAAATTTAAGACACACTAACCCAGGACCACTCATTCCAAATATTCACTCATCACTCTCTCGATAATAAAAAAATTCACCCCACTCATTTCCTCTCTAACTATTTTCCCCTTTTATAAACTTTAATTATATCAAAATACATTTCATTCATGTTAAAAATAATCTTAAAAGAGCAAAAACTACATTGTTAGTTGTTTCAATTTATCTTCTTTTTGAAAAAACAGGTTATGCAAAAATGACAGCAGAAAATAGTTTTTTTATTAATTTTTAATTATAAATGTAAGAATATTGTATTTATAATTAAATTTGTATATTCTGATAATATAAATAAGTCTTATACTGATTAAGGTAGTTATTATTTAATAGAATTGTATAAAATTTAATGAAATTATCATAAGTTATTATTTTTTATAGAATAAAAATGTAAAAACTATTTACATAACCATTTTAGAAAATAAACTACTCTTGTTGTCGAGTTTGAGATAATTTGAAGTAAAATTATTAACAACTAGTTTTAAGTTTTATGAATAGACGGGCCTTAGGCCCAAAAAGAAAAAGGAAGAACAAAGCAATACTAAGTCACACTTGAGGATAAGCTAAAGTCAGCAATTTTTTTTTTTCAAAAGTAAAATTATACTTTGCTCTAAAAGTATGACTTTTTTTTAACTAATCATATCCATATTTAATCGGAATAACATGATTTTAATTCCTAGTTAAGGATTAAAAACAGATATTTTTGAAAATTTTGAGAAATTAAGACATATCTTTTATGACATGAAAAATGGATAAAAAATTTTACAAATTTTTTACTAAATTTTTCGCTGCTACTTAGTATCGGCAATAAATCTAAAAAATATCTAAAAATATGAAATTTAGATATTTGTACCCAAACTAGAGTGTTTTTTATAGGTCAACATAGAAGAACCATAAGTTCCTTCTAATGTTTTAAATTTAATAAAATGATATCAATATATGCTGAGGATCAAAATTATTAGCAATCATTAGAAACATATAATTGGTAAAAAAGAATAAAATAATATGTATAATCCATGTTTGGAGGAGCAGATTATTCAAAGTATTCCATGATTAAGGAGTGATTTTCGGATCCATGGATTAGAATTCATACCAAGGACCATCATTATTTTTCTTCTTCTCAAAGAGATCAATTTTAAATACACAATTAATGGACAAACATGTGCATACTAATTACAAATTCAGAACCATCCAACATATTTTATTATTAGTGGCATCAGAATTTTAACAATATGTAATGTATAGGATAAATTTTAAAAATATTAAAATTATAACAATATATAAATTATATTTTTATTAAAGTAAATAACTTATCATATTTACAAATTATTGATATTTTAAAATATGTTAAAATTTAATTTGATATTAAAAATAAAGGTGGTGAATTAGAACAGATAGTTTGGTTCAATAATGATTTAAAGTTTATTTATCTATTTCTGATCTTAATAATCTGTCTTCAGTTATAGCCATTTTTATTTTTATTTTTATTGTAGATTGGGTTCGGTTTAAGAACAAGAAAAAAAGGTATTGGGCCTAATCAGTCTCATCACAAAATGGCCCAACAATCACTTATATTCAATCATGACCGCAAAAACTGATGAAATTCCAAGCAAAAAATCATTGATCAAGGTTGAAACAATTTCACTTCAACTAACCCTGATTATTAAAGGTTTCATACAGTAGAATTCACTAGATTTATTGTAATTAAATGTTAATATAATAAATGTTTCCACTGTCATTATATGTATTGTTATATTTGAAGAAACTTCTTATGTTAGTATAACTAGCATGACCATGTCAAGTAATGATAAAGAAAGATACAAAAATTTCATAGTAGGGCTCACAATTATATATGTAGGTCCATTAATAATTTGTCCTTTTTTTCTATTAAGAATTATAAAATCTATCATATATAGTTGTTTATAATTAAATGACAATTTCAAAATATAGACCATTAGTACACTTGCTAATTAAGTTTAAAAACACTAATCTTTTTAAAGTTTTTTTTTTCAAAATAGAAACCAATTTTTATTAAGAAAATTAAGATAAATCACTCAAAATCCATACGAATTAAAATAACCTTTTTTACACAATTATAAATTATTTATTTAAAGTCTTATACAAATGAATTCTTAAACACTTATTACCACGGATTCTGGATTTGATCGTTTATTTTTTGGTTTCTTAACCAAATTGTATGAAAGTAGTTTGAAAAGAAATAGCATATATATTTTTTAATGTGGTGGTATCATTGATTATAGTGAAGAAAATTGTATAGAAAAACAACAAGCATGGATAATATTGTAATAAAATAAGCATTTGAGTATATGTGAAAAAAAATATTTAATATAATAAATAAAAGATTAATAAACCATTCATTATAACATAATTCTTTATATAATGCAGATGTAAATTGGGTTTGGTATGAATGTTTAGGAAGGTTCTTACTCTGATAAGCTGGAGGCATTGTCGATGGTGTCCTTTTTCCCTTTTTTTCTGTTTTAGTAATTTGCTTTGGCAAACATGAATTTGTTTCAAGTCTTTTCCATCACCCTCCCTCGCAGTTTTGTCTGTACTTACAACCTTTGCTTTCTCTTTCACTTTTTCGGTTTGGTGAAAAACGACATAAGACCACTGTTTGTCATTAAAATTATTTTTCAATGAAACTAAATATGTTTTAAGTTAAAAAAGAATGTGTGGACATAAAACTAATTCTTCAACATAACATCACCAAATACATTTAATTGTATTAATTACGTTTAATTGTATTAATTAAAGTATATATCCATAATAATAGTTAAATTGTAAAAAAATTAGATAATATTACCAGAAAATCATGAAATAAAAATCAATTTTTAGAGACAAAAAATAATTAGTTGCTATAGTGACTAAATTAAAGACCAGAGACTAAAAAAATGTTGGTTTCTAAATTAGTTTCTATTATTGTTAAATGATTTTTAAATTGGTATCTAATTAGTAACCAAGGTTTTTGCTACCAATTATTTAGATTCTAAATTTGGTAGCAAAAATTTTGGTTGCTAATTAGATACTAATTTAAAAATTATTTAACAATAATAGAAACTAATTTAGAAACCAAAATTTTTTTAGTCTCTAAAATGGTGTCTAATTTAGTCACTGTAAGAACTAACTATTTTTTATCTCTATCAAAATTGGTTTGTATTTTATGATTTTCTTGTAGTGTAATGTCAACATTATTAATTACAATTCATGCTTTAATCAAGGTCTAATAATAAAAAAGTGTGGACATAAAACTAATTATTCAACATCATATCATATTAAATGTAACGTCAAAATCTATCGACTGAACGACATAAGTTTAATTGTATTAATTAAAATATATATCCATAATGATAGTTAAATCGTACAAAAATTAGATAATATTTAGGTTATTAATTACAATTCATGCTTTAATCAAAATCTAATAGTAAAAAATGTCTATTGCAAATATATACAACAATAAAAAAAATCAAAATAAATATATATTATTATTATAATATTTATTACACTGAATATCAAACACTTTTAGACAGGAGAACTTATAATTACTATAACATGTGCATATTTTTTAAAATTATGATAACTACCATTTTGCTATGATTTTATACTGTAGTGTGATTTTTATCAACGTGGATGGCTTCACATTTTAAATATAATTTTCATATTCTAAACATCCTTAAAAAGATTTCTTAATTTTTGTTTCGTTAGTTTTAAAAAACTGGATGACTCAACAACATGAATAGAAAAGAAGTAAAGAAAGTAACTGTAACAGTGAGACGCGGCAAAATCTGACGCAACGTAATTTCTTTTAGCAACATTGATTTAGAATGTGATGGATGTGGGGTCTTGTCCTCCTAATAATTTAGGTTATTGTGGAGCACATTCCAACGGGACTGGTTCTGTTTCTGTTTCTTATTTGTTTTTGACGGAAAACTCTTGATTGTTTTTTGAGCATTGGAATCCTTATACGCAGGCAGAAACTATTGCAAACCTCGGTCACTAAACACCTTGCAAATAGTTGCTCTGAACTCTTCAGAAAACCCTTCTGTTATCATAGCTTAAATTTTGTGTTCTATAGTTTCTTCTTTGGCGTTTGATTATCTGCGGTTCATGTTCTCAACAGAGTTACCGACACATAATTGTCAACACGTATTGTAGCATCCAGGTACAGAAGAGCTGTATAAAATTTCTTTTCAGCTTTTGTCTCATTTTCCATCGAACAACAGGATATGTGCTGACAAAAGCAAATGAGCAGTTGTTCATGCTATTACCATGTGCAAATTTGTTGCTGCTGTCAGATTTTTTGCAGAGCCACTGATGCAGAAAACCCTTTGGTCTATTATTTCTTTCTGAAGAATTGAATCCGTTATCATATCTCTGAGAACTACTGCCAGGTGCTGGAGTTGATTTATGTCTATCATGTCTCGGATGATACTCTGTCAGTTCAGGTGGGTTGAGTGCAAGTGTTTCAACTCGTAAAGTGGTTTTTAAAATGTTAGAACGATTTAATCTTTTGAAACATGTTATAATATGATGAGTACCACTTAGCATGTGCCTAGTGCCACCCTCTGATCCATCGAGTTTTATCTAACCTGAAATTTTGACACTATCAGTGAATGATTAAACTTAGTTCGATTAGTTTGTTTCTTTAGAATGTTCTATTCTATCTTGTTAGTGTCTTATTATTGATTGCTCCATGCTTTGAATTTTGGAGAAAATTACCAAGTCACATATCAGTGTTAACGGTGCTTTATTGTTGAGTGATGTATGTGGAAAACACCAAGACCAGTGCAACAAATAATATTTATGAGACTATTGACTTTACAGGTGGTGACTGGTGGTATTTACTGCCAAAGAGATAATTTTAAGCACTTAAATTTGGAGGAAACTTTCATAGGCTTAAATATTGATTGGCCGAACCTAGTTTGACTATATGGCTCATATGGTGTCTGTGTTCTCATGATTTTTTTGAATAATTGCATCCACATTTAGGTTATGAATTTATTGCCTTGGATTGAGAAGTAAGGTCCTTGTTCTTGCTACAGCTGAAACTGGTAGTGGAATCCACAACAATTTGAGTGGCCTACCACTGTCATGAACAACTGCATGCCTGGCATGTTGGTTAGAGAAAGCTAGTTACTGCCAGAAGTTGGGTTTGATTGGAACTTTGTATTTTGTGGGACACATGCCAGGTGATTTTGATGTAAGTTTAATAAGTATGTGTTGTGAGTGTAACAATTTTTACACTATCAATTAATTAAAAATCATTATATAATATAATTTTAAGATATTTGTGGAAAAGCTTTAAAAAAATGATGAAACATGTTGGTTTATGATTAAAAGAGAGTATAAAACTATGTATTTACTATATATTTAATATTTCTATTTATATCTTCAAAATTTGGACAATGTTTGTGGAAATTAAAATGGTAAATACTTTTTTTTAGAATTTAATTTCTGTGTATAAAAATTGTTATATATTATTTCTAATATTTTTATTGTACAAGTCAATAAAGTTACTACATATGAAAATTTATAATTGAGTAACGCGTAAAAGTTCTTTATATTATCATTGTGCAGATCATTTTCTCATTTTATATTTTTTGAGGAGGCATTTTATTATATTGAAAAAAAAAACTCAGTATAGCCATTAAAACTTAACAAAATATATTAAAGAGTTCAATGGTACATACTGCTATTGTAATTTCTAGACATTAAATGTGTTTATACATGAATGGACATGAATACAACACCAAACAATTATGTCAAAATAAATTGAGTTTTCCTTTTCTTACAAATTAACCGTGAAAAACAATTACGTAAAAAAAGTTTTAATCATACCGACAACTATATAGAGAATACCAATTAAATATATAATTACTTAACATCTTCATTTAACTCGGTTATTGTTTCTACAAAATCAAATCCTTTTTTATATGTTGAGTTTTTAGAATTTGGATTGTAGCCATTGAATCTTTTGATCTATAGCTTATTACTCTTTGTATTTCTGGTAGATATTATATGTGATTATATTTTAATTTTTAAATTAGTTTTTGGTTTTAATAGTGAATATATATAATAAAATTAAAAATTCATTATTTATTTTTATTTTTGGTGTTCATGTATATTTATAGTGATAGTATTAGTCTTTTCAATTATATGGATAAGTAGGTCCATTAATTATGATTTGTGGGTTGTTTAGTGTGCAATCATTGTTAATTGTATTATTAGGCCTCTAATCCTTATTAAGTAGTGTTTGTCGCGTATGTTGTTGAGATGTCGAGTCACACACTCGAATGGTACATTACAAAACTCGATTACCTTAAAACTAGATATTTTCTTGTATGTGGAGTCTTTAGTACTTGGATCGTCAATCTTTAGATCTTTGATCTATACCTTATTGTTTTTTGTGTTTCTGGTAGATGGTATGATAGATGGTATATGTGATTATATTTTAACTTTCAAATTAGTTTTCGATTTTAATAGTGAATATATATAGTAAAGTTAAAAATTCATTATTTTTTATTTATTTTTGGTGTTCACGTATTTATTGTGATGATATGGATAAATAGGTTAGGCCAAGTAGGTCCATTAATTATGATTTGTAAGTTGTTTAGTGTGCAATAATTGTTAATTGTATTATTAAACCTCTAATCCTTATTAGGTGGTGTTTGTCGCATATGTTGTCGAGATGTCAAGTCACACACTCGAATAATACATTACAAAACTTAGTCATCTCAACACTGCATAACATATTATGAAACCTAATTATCTACATACTTGATAATACATTATGAGATTTCGTCCTCTTAATATTTTGTAGTATACTATGGGACTTCGTCATCTTACCATTGGGTAACACACTACGAACCTCGTCAAGATTTTATTATATTATTATATTATTACAATATAGTTATTTATATCATTATAATATAATTATTAAGTAATTGTTTTAGTTGTCAAATAATTATTTCTGATATCTTTATTGATTTTCTTCCTTATTTGTGTAGGAAAATGATAAAACGTTGTATATATAATAAAAAATATATTTATAATTAAATTATATGAAAAAATATTAAAATAATAATATTAAGAATTATAATATAATTGTATTAAAAATTGAGATTGTAATTTATTAACCTTATCTATCTCGCTGTTTAGTAGCGCCTTTCAAGGTTTTGTATTATTAATAATGGGCACTGCAGGTTCCAGGTGGTGTGCAAAACTACTTGTTTTTTGTTGTAAGAGAAGTGTTTGACACACGGGGAATTGTTGCCGTTGTTAATGCTAAATTCGTCTACAAATGCAAACATATCGAGGTATTAGCGTATATTAGCTTTGTTTTTAGGTTAATACCTATTTTTATGCGCTTGCTTTCGTGGTTGTTTTTCCGAGATTGGAAACCTGTGTGATGTTTCTAAGTCAACATTGTGTATAGAACTACATAGATTTTTTGCAAGTGTTAAGTTATAACCATCTTCCGAACTCTTTACCAAGCTAGATAGAAAGTTACAAGGGCAAAAAGCTTTTCATCAAATATAGTATTACAAATTACAATGCGTTGCTGTAGCGTGTACATCTTTGTCAGAGTTGCAGTCTTGGAGAATTGTGATTGGGCCAAGGCATGTAGCTAGCAACCAACCACAAAGTGAAAAACCCCAGTTGTTACTTCCTACTTGTTGGGTAAAGGAGAATTATTGAAGAAAGTGATGGAAGCAGCATAATGTAATAATGTAAGAAAATATGGGTGACGGGGTTTGGCTTGATGAATTTGGGTGATGGAGTAAACTTTGGAGTATCACAGAATGAGGCCTCTGAAATTGTACATGTGTTGGACAAGTCATGGCCTGGTTTCACAATCAAACTCAAAGGAACAAGGATGCATTAGCTCATTACCTGGGAGCTCTGAACACGATGTTCAATGATGGAGGGCGGACAATGATGAATGGACAGAGTTGATGATCCGACATGGACTTGTGAATTGTGACTGCAGCCATACAAACAAAGTTCTGCAACCATGTGAGGCTTTTCGGAGTTTCGTACGAATTGTTTTGGGAGTTTGCTGACATTTGGCCATGGACCCTTTCTTTGGGATCTCAATCTCCTGATGTTCTAGGATACTTCATCTGAAAAAGCTAATACAGGACCACTCAACAAAATGGGATACTCAAGGCAGATACTGCTGAACTTTTACACGTCTTTCTAATTTTGCCATGTATGCAAATTTATCACTGCTACAAACTGAGAAACTCAGCAGGGTGATGCAGGGGAGAAAGAAAAATAGATTATTTACTGACAGCACCAGGAAATCAATATGATACCAGAGTTTCAAGAGATGAAGACAGTAGGCATCATTACAAATCTGTCTCCTAACCCCACTCTTTTATTTTATATCCATATGAATACATACAGATATCGACTCCTTTTTTCTCTTCAATTTACTTCTAAAACCACATTTAACTTTAGACAGATTTTTTTTTTAATCTGCGGGAATGTACCAAGTTGATTTGAACTGATTCTGAAACCACTAAAAAAGCCATCACTTCCATGATGGACTATTTGCTCTCCATGACCAATGAACAGTTTTATCATAATTTGGGAATTGAGAAAGAAATGGTATTGTGGCCGTGAGAGAGAGGTACTTTATTAAGCTCTTAAAATGGCTGGCGGGTACAGTTTTTTCTGGTTGCTGCATGAGAAACTCTACTTTACACTTGAATTGGAAAACATGAGTAACTTATTGTGTTCATATACTATTCCTTTTTAAGTTTGCTCTTAGTTGTTGTATAAGGTATGTCATTTACTATGACATAGAAGGTGACAAATTGAATTAATGAAGCTTTGAAAAGGGAGAGGATGGCCCCAACGACCTCTGCAAAATTCTGCCACAATGTAACCACTCTGAAGGCAAAGCTATATGTCTCTGCAGTGTGCACAGAACGGCCATCATAAAAGCCACATGCAAAATGTACCGTGCCGCCCCCTCCTTGTGTGATACATCTTGGTAACATATATATGGACAGAAATGCAGTTATAAAATTCTCCCATGCACTGATGCAATGCAACCATATCAATATGCTTACCTTAATTTGTATGCCGCACAACATTGGATATATAATTCAACTATATATATAATATGTGTATTGATGAAGATAAATAAATGAAAGGTGGACCGGTTGATTTGAAATGAATTGGTTATGAACATAATTGTGCTTTTGAGAGGGTCACAATTATGAAGGAATATATTGGATGTGGTGAATGCAGTGAGGTGCAATTGGAGCAATGTTAATAATTTAGTTAGCACCTCGAAAGAATATAGGCAGTATGGAGTGCAGGTACATGTTGTGGTGGTTTGGAACATTTGAATTTTGATGATGTGATAAAGTTTAGAAATGATAGGGGGAAGTAAAGAAATGTTGGTGAATTGGGAGAAGAGAGGAGGAGCCATGGGCTGTGTTGCCAAGTAACTGTGTACTGTTACTGTAAGTGCTTCAATGACTTGTTTCTCAACTACTAAGTTATCCATCTATTCTCCTCTAGATTTCAAGATAAGTGCTTCGTTGTATATATATGGATTGGATTGGATTGAATTGAATTATTGGTTTTTCCTATCTTTTTAACCAGCCTAATTTTTCTTACTTCCACTGTCTTAGTATCTTTCATTATTTTCAATCTACCAATTGTGTTTGTATAGATATTGTTAGATATAGAGAGAGAGAGTGAGAGAAAGAGTAGTGGGTGGGTATAGAATGGGTTTGGGGGCCATCTTGGAGCTGAACGTGCCCCCACGTGTTGGCCAAATCCTTCAAACCAGTAGGGCAAGTACTTACTTACCCTGGGCTTTTGAACGTTGTGAATCAACATTCAGTTTATTGAGACACCATATAGCATGAAATCATTATATCGAAAGAAAATTATAAAATACAAATCAAATTGATAAAAATAATTAGTTATTATAGTGATTAAATTAGAGATATTTTAGAGATTAAATAAATTTTTGGTTTCTAAATTAATTTATATTATTGTTAAATAGTTTCTAAATTGGTATCTAATTAGCAACCAAGGTTTTTGCTACCAAATTTATAATATAAATAATTGGTAGTTAAAAACTTGATAGCTAATTAGATACCAATTTAAAAATTATTTAACAATAATATAAACTAGTTTAGAAACCAATTTTTTTTTTTTTTGTTTCTAAAATGGTCTCTGATTTGGTTACTATTACAACTAAATATTTTGGTTTCTAAAAATTGGTTTTTATTTGATGATTTTCTTGTAGGCTCTGTTTGGATTAGGGAGGAGATGTGTGAGGATTTGAGGGAGTGGATGTGTGAGGATGTGTGAGGAAAGTGTGAAGAAAGTGAAGGTGTTTGGATTGGGGTATGTTAGGGTGGATGTGTGAGGAAAGTTTATAGGAGTTTGTGAGTGATGTGATGGTTATGAGGAAATTTTAATTTTTTTTAAAGGTGTGAAATGTTACTTTACATATTAACCCTTGTCTATTAAAAAAATTAATAATAAAATGAGTTGTTTTTGTTTAAAAATGAAAAACTTTCACACATTTTTAGATTTAAAAATTATAATTAAAAAAAATATATGTTAAATGTAAATATATATAATATAAAAACTATAATTAGAAAAAAAATATGTATTCAACAAATTAAATAAAAAAAGATCTTAAAGTAATAAAATTAAAAAATAAATCAAATCTTATATAAATAAAATGATATTATTTTTTAATATTAAAAACCCTCTAGAAATGAAAAATAAAAAATACCACAAGAACAAAAATATAACGTAATTAACAATAAAAAAAATCATAAAAAATTATTAAAATAAATTATAACTCATAAACATACTAACTATATATAGAAATATATTAATATAAACATAAAAAAAAACAGAATTTCAAATAATTTCTTTAAATATTAAACATATACTATAAAATTAAAAAATAAATCACTTCTTATATAAATAAAAAATTATTATTTTTTAATATTAAAAAACCTCACAATAAAGCAATCTAAAAAATACATCAGTAACAAAAATATAACTTAATTAACCATAGAAAAGGGATTCTATAAAAAATTATAATAAAAAATAAGGATAAAAACGTATTAGTAGTATAATCCGATATAGTTCAATAATTAATTATTATTATTTTGTTTTATTAAATATTTGTGTTAGTTAAATTTATTTAATA
>Ga0123342_1005199_pt1 | contig 19145 bp, 14 predicted proteins | sample Turbeawhitnodule_FD_89960 | JGI IMG/M metagenome (GOLD analysis project Ga0123342, IMG submission 89960) | Root nodule microbial communities of legume samples collected from Mexico - Turtle bean Mexico white nodule | ecosystem: Host-associated > Plants > Roots > Nodule | place: Mexico: Nepantla... | reverse complement strand
GTTAGTTCCACTGGGACGAGAGAATTTGTTATTAGGTTTCTTTTTGTGATCAAATTTTTTCTCGTACCTTTTTGGAGCTGGTTTGTCTTCTATCACGTTTGCTTTGGCAGACAAAGCTTTGGCTTTTGCAGCAGCGCACTCCTTCCTGTTTGTGTCTTCGATGATGATGTGGGTGATCAGATCTGATAGAGACATTTATTTTTGTCTGTGCTTTAGTTGTTGTTTGTAATCCGTCCAAGACTGCAGAAGCTTTTCGATCAAGAGTTTGGACACGAATTCATCCGGCAAGGTTATGCTTTCAATTTTGATATCTTCAATCATCTTGTGATATTCGTTTATTTGGATTTTGATGTCTTTGCCTTCGATCATCTCCCAGCGGTAGTAGTTTGCAATTACGAACCTTTGTCTGACGATGTCTTCGGCAGTATATTTGAAGATAAGAGAATCCTAAATATCTTTCGCATTCTTATAAGAAGCATAAACATCGAACAGATTGTTAGATAACACACTAAGTAAAGTGTGACGACATACCTTATTCGCATGGATCCAGTCGTTAACTTGTTTCGCAGTCGTGGTTCAGTCGGGTTTGGCAGTTGTAAGTGCAAGAGCAACTTCGTAAATGTCCAATAGGGTGGACACGCGTTCTTGCCAACGTCAGAAGTTCTGACCGGTGAAGACTTCAATTTTGAAGACATCCGGAAATGGTTTCGCAAAAATGGTTTGCGTTGCGGAAACAACATTTGACGGTCCCGGAGCAAGGTTGTCGTTGTTGTTCGTATTTTCAGCCATAAGTCCTTACGATTGTAGTAAAATAGGCTTTAAAACGAACAAAATTGGTTTCCCAAGGCGTGAGTAATCACTGTCCGTAAGGACTTATCCGCGGTGTATTGCGCAAGTCCCCCAAGATACAACAGGAACTTCCCGGTAATATCCGAGGATCAGAACTAGCAAGTTTCTCTTTAAAAGAGTAATACTCAAATAGAACCCAGAATTATTATAATAATAAAATATTGAAGAGAGAGAAATAAAAAGAAAAGGTGAAGAATGGAGAAGAAGCACGGTAGAGGGTTTCAAGAGGATGACGAACCGTGAGTGAGAGTAGTGTGAAGCAAGAGGATGGAATGTGGTATTTATAGATGAAGAAACCCAAAACTACTGCATCTTCAAACCCTAACGGAGCCGTGACCGTCGCCGGAGTTGGAGGAAGACCCACGGGAAAGGAGGAGCCAACCACCCATGAATCTCGCTACGTTCTCCAACGTTCTCAAGATTCCACACGATCAGCAGAGCGAAGGCGTGAGCGTTCCCAGTCGTGCGGCTACAATTCAGGGTGGAAGGGGCAACATCGTGCGAAAACCTCGGAGCAGATCCGGTCTTCGCTGAACCTCCGTGATCTCCTCTAACGGTCACTGAAGAAAACTAGGGTTTTACCACTTACTCTGTTTTTGTTTCACACACTCTGTTTTTCGTTTATATTTTGCTATATTAGGTTCTTGTTTTACAACAAATCAATGGGTTGAGAACCCAATTAGCAAGGGAGTAGATAAAAGGTTGTCCCTTGTATTTTAACCATTGCCATGACTTGAGTTGGGCCATCAGGAAAACCTCTTCCAGATCTGCCACACTTTGATTAAGCATAATGGAGTTCCTATTCTCCCAAATACACCTCACTATAGTTGCCCATACTCCTTTCCACAAGAGATTTTGATTATTGCTCACTTGTGGCAAGCAAAAGTTTTCATAATGCATCGATAGAACATTGTGTTGAACAAACAAGACACCTAACCATTTAAAGCATAATGTCCACACACTCTGAGCAAAAGGACATTCTAAGAAAATATGTTGACATGTTTCCTCCGTTATTTGGCATAAAGCACATAAAATTGAGTTTAGCATCACCCCTCTCCTCCTCAAGCTCACTCTAGTTGGGATTTTGCCTAGTAAGACCTTCCAAGTTGTGGTTATGACATTAGGGAACGCTTTAATTTCCACAGGGACTTAAACACTTCCTGTTGCGGACTACTGGCCTGCTTAGATAAGAAATGGTATGCTGCATTGACAGAGAAGGTCCCCGAATCTTCACTCCCCCACGTCTGAACATCTTTCTGCTCACTTGTTAAGCTTATCCGAGATATGTGTTGGATAAGATTGGCTTCCAGCATAGATCCCCACTCAAATCTAACCCTGCTCCACCTCAAATTCCACCTCCATACTGCATCTACCCACTCCCCAACCTCACTCACCTTTAGATCTTGGTTCAAGGATAGAGAGAATAGCCTCGGGTAAAGGGTTTTGAGACTACTATTACCAATCCACACATCCTCCCAGAATTTCACTTTGTCTCCACTTCCTAATCTCCACGCTAATTGACTTTGGAACCAACCTACTCCTTCTCCTTCTGTACATACTTTCTGCAGATGTCTCCACCACCATGATTGCATTTTCACTGGGGTTTGTGGGCAGTCCAAATCCATTCCATACTTTGATACCAACAAGTCCTTCCACCTCCCTTTCTCTTCCGAAACAAACCTCCATCTCCATTTTGCTAGGAGTGCATAATTGAACTTCCGAATGTCTCTGATCCCCCAACCTCCCTCCTCTTTTGGTTTACATACGTCTTCCCAGTTAACCCATGATATCGGTCTCTTTTCCTTCCCCCACCCCCACAGAAACCTTCGTTGAATACCGATTATACTTTGGTAGATAGAGCCTAGCGCTTTGAAGATAGAGAGGTAGAACAATGAAACCATTGTGATCACTAATTTAATTAGGCAAACTCTCCCTGCCATAGACAAAAATCTTCCTTTCCATACATTGAGTTTAGCTTTTAATTTTGTTAGAACTGGGTCCCAAAACTTAGCCTTCCTTGGGTTCCCTCCCACTTTTAAGCCCAAATATTTAAACGAGACTCCCATCTCTGCACAATTCAAAATCTTAGCATAGCTTGCCAAGGCATTTCCCTCAACATTTATTCCTACAATCTTAGACTTATGAAAGTTTATCTTTAAGCCTGAGGCTAGTTCGAACCCCCTTAGTATCGCCTTCATGGTTACCACATTACTACGGGACTCTTCACATAAGAAAAGAGTATCATCTGCGAATTGCAAGATACTAAGCTCTACCTATTCTCTACCAACCTTAACACCTGACAGCATGTTGGCCTTATTAGCTTGCCTTACTAACCCAGCTAAGCCTTCAGCTACCATAATGAAAAGGAAAGGGGCAAGCGGATCACCTTGCCTCAAACCTCTTGTTGGTTTGAATTCCTCCGTTGGGCTCCCATTGACTAACATAGAAACAGTAGCCGATTCCATACACCCTCGCATCCACTTAACCCACTTACTGTGGAAACCCATCTTCTGGAGCATATCGTATAGAAACTCTCATCTAACCGAGTCGTAGGCTTTTTCGAAGTCCACCTTCAAGCATAAGTCACTCCTCTCGGTCCTTCTAAGATCCTCTATGACCTCATTAGCCATGAGTACACTATCCAATAACCCTCTACCCTTTAGAAACGCAGATTGGCTTTCGTCAACAACAGAGTTTAACACTTTCTTGATTCTCCCGGCCAGCACCTTTGCAATAACTTTATAAATAGCCCCCACAAGAGAGATAGGTCGATATTGCTCCAACTTAGAGGGGTCCTTGACTTTTGATACCAAAGCTATAAAGGATGCATTACACCTTTTTGGTATAGCACCTATATCATGAAACAAGTTCAAGGCACTTACGAACTCATCTTTCATATACTCCCAACTTTTCCTAATAAAATTGAAATTAAACCTGTCAGGTCCAGGACTCTTTGATCCATCACATTGCCACACCGCTTCCTTGATTTCCTCTTCTTTAAAAGTCGAAATAAGATTCATACTATCTTTTGGGGTGAGCATTTTAAAATCTACTACATCGAGCCTTACCCCAAGAACTCTTGTTGCTTTGAACCTATTCTCAAACACCTTCTTCGCTTCTATCCAAACCGTACACGGTTCCTCACACCACTAACCTCCAACCTCTACACCCTTCACTTAATTTCTAAGTCTTCTCCATCTCAAAGACGAGTGATAGAATTTGGTGCACGAATCCCCATACTTGAACCAACTTACTCTTGCTTTTTGGCTCATAAGAGAGTCAATCTTTCTATCCACTTCCCTTAACCGATTCATTAATTCCATTCTTTCCAACCTCCCACTTCCCACTGAACCTCCATTCGAATCAAGACTATCAAACAATTCGATTTGGCTCAGAATACTCATCCTGGTGGTTTGGAGATTACCGTACACATCTCTGTTCCATATTTTTAGATCCCCCTTAAGCAACTTCAATTTCCCCTAGAGTTTCAAGAATTCATTCCCTTGTACTGTATAGGACTGCCACGTTTCCTTCACCATCCCGTTGAAACCTCTCTCCAAAAGCCAGGCATCAATGGTCCGAAACGGTTTGGGACCCCAGTCCTTATCCATGGTCTTCACCACCAAAGCACAATGATCAAACACTTCCTTCCGCTGGACATACTGTTTGCACATTGGCCATATATTCATCCACTCTTCAGAGACAAGAACTCTATCAATCCTACTCTTAGCTGTCCCATTTGCTTTAAACCACATGATTTTTTACCAATTATAGGTAGATTCAATAACAGATTGGATTCAATAAACCTATTGAACCCATTAATCTCACTTGAGTGGCCACTTGGTGTATCTCCCCTTACACTAGCACCTTTCCTTTCCCTTCTACTTCTTATGGCATTGAAATCCCCACATAGACACCACACCAACTCCTGAGATGCCACTTTAATGTTCGTGAGCTCTTCCCAAAGAAGCTTCTTATCTCTTAATACGCAAGCAGAGTATATGTTTACTATAACACACCTTCGTGCTGAACTTAGGTGTATACTTGAAACAGCAATAAAACCCTTCCCTATGACATGACTTTCATAGCATAAAGCATCCTTGTGCCACATGGTCAGCAAGCTTCCTCCTCCGTTATCGCCTTCATTATGGATCCATCCGATTTTATTGTCCCCCCACAAAGCAAAACATTTGGCATATGTGATCACCGTTGTTTTCGTTTCTTGCAGACACACTAATTTTGCTCCCTCACTAGCGATTATTCGTCTCAAATATCTGGTCTTGGTCCCTCCCCCCAATCCTCTTATGTTCAAGCTAACAATCAACATAAATAACTTTTCTTGATACCCTCCTCAAACCTTTGCATAAACTCCACGTCTCTTACTTCCATACACTGATATTCCTGGATAACCTCTTCTTCGACCCCTCGACAAGAAATACCCATGTGTTTCCCCAGCTCCCACAGATTAACTGGTTCCACCATAATTTCTGGGTCCTGAAACCGTGAATGCAATTATTTGTATCCCCATTCGAAATGGTTGTTATAAGGGTTCCAACTTTGGAGGAAGAAGAATTCCTAACCTGGGAGGATCTTGTTTTTATTCTCACAGACCTCCATGGGTGGGTACTTGGTTCTCCCACTTCCCATAGCCCTTTCGTCCTGCGTCTCTGAGGGGACAACCTCTGTACGTTTCCCCCTTCTGTGACCTTGGTTCTTGGCTTTTCCTGCAAGCTTTCCTTGTCGTGGTCATGATCCAGCTCCCGCATCTCCCTTATCTCTACAAGGTTTCCAGTTCCGACTGCGGATTTTCCCCCCGTACTTCTCGACCCCCCATCCGCCCATATGGGCACACCATGATCTTCTTCTTCTTGGGCTAACGAAGAATTCTGCCCTTTACCCAAGTGGGCCATCATAATTCCTTCTTGGCCCAAATTCGTATGGGGCTCACGCTGGAAATTACTCAACTCCACACCCACTACAAGCATGGCCAGGTCATCCTACTGGTAGGGGCTAAAACACTGGCTTGTTGACTCGTGGGTAGCAGTATTCAGAATGACAGCTTCGTCAGACACCTCCTGGCCGCCCATTTCCTCAATTGTCAAACCTTTAGCACCTTTTCTTTGACCTTCTCCTACCTTTGGTTTAGCTTCCTTAAATGTCAAGCTTTTTGTCGTATGTTCTTTATTCACAACTTCTTCCACCGCCTCACTTCCGATCTGCTCACTTCCGTCCACCGCCTCTCCTCCGAACACTTCACCCCTAGACCACCGACCCTCCAGGTCCCTTTTCATAACCTCCTCCTCACAACTATTCACTGAACAAACCGTTTCCTCTACATAGGTCTCCGAAGATGAGACACTGTCTGAAGAACCAAAGCCATCGTAACTGCATCTGCATGGACCTATACTATCACCTGGGCTTTCTTCTTCTATGAGGATACTAAAATTCTGGTCATTGATCCTCATGACTTTCGCCAACCTTGCACTTTGATTTTTCAGAAGACGGACTTGAATTCTAGCATACTCAAGATTCTCCCAAAGAAGTGTAGATTTGTCGATGGATACTACCGAAGCCTTTTCACCCACCACTTTAGAGAAGCACTCCTTATTCCAGAGAGTGATTGGCAAATCATAGCACCTTACCCACACAATTTTATGGTCAGCCACATAGTTTTCTGACCACGGATCAATACTATCAAAGACACTATCGAACCATGCCTTGTTAAGCTTGATAAGATCCTCCAGACTCTCCCCTACCCTTGGCGTAAGCATGGCTAGCTTGTCACCCAAATAGCGCACTTTAATCATGCTCATACCACCTTTAAGAAACTTTTCTCCTAGCTGGTTGAAATCCAACTCTGTGTTGAACTGGCCGATAGCACTATTCTCCATCCACGGAAGGACCTGTTTTTGGGTTGTGATAACTGGTCCCTTCCACTCTTGCCAAGAGCCTCCTTTCACTACATCAGCATAAGAATTATTCCCTTTTTTTTCCACCCATACCTCCTTCCTCCTCACCCTCTCTCTGGCCGTTGGACCTTCAACATCCCACCTCCTGGACCCTGCATACGACATCGTCGATGGGTTCTTAGTAACCATTGACAACCTCTTACCAGGGTCAGAATCATGTCTCTGGTATCTTGGTATGTTTACATAGAGCTTCTTATTCCCTATATATATTTGATCTAACTCCTTCTCTAAACTGGTCACGTTTCCCACTTCAAAGAAGCGGACAAACCCAAATCTCCTGCCCCACTTGTTTAGTCTTCTGGTGATGAACACTTCTTTCACTCTTGCCCATTTTTTGAAAACTTTGTGCATGTCCAACTCTCCATAACCATTTGAGAAGTTTGAGCAGAAGAAGGTTGTGTGTTCAAATTTTGGTTTGGTTGGAATCTGGCCGGTGCCGTGACCACCGTGTCTCAGGGTGGTGCGGACTTCCCTCCCTCTCATACCTTTTAAAGCATTCGATAAATTTAGACAATATATTAAACAATGTTGTTAAGCACAGCATTTCACTACAGAATGTATTTTTCGTTTTTGTTAAGCCATCACAAAGGGCTTAGCGATGTGGATTAGGCAATCATCGCATTATAACTCTGGTTTATTATTAGCTATGCACCAATTTTTTCCGGAACCCTTTTTGGAAATTAATTTCCTCAATAGTACCTTTGAAATTTATTTCTCCAAATAACACTAATTTATGTTTACGGTGCGAATCCGATTGCTAAGAAATGGAATTCTCACCTTTGTTCTTATTTTCGTAAAAAAAAAAATTAGAATTTAGTTTTTGGATAATCAAATTTTAAGAGTATTTTTTTATAATGAATTGCAGTAGAAGAAGGTCATTTTGTCGATCATCGAAATTTGATTTCTAAATAATATAATTTCAACTTTCAATATTTTCGATTATATTTATTAATTTGATTTTTCGGAAAAATTGAAAGTTGAAATTATATTTTTTTTAAAATTTTGAGTTTATTATCATTCAAAAATTATTTCTAAAATTCAATTTTTCAAAAACTAAATTCTTAAAAGAAAAAATTAAAAATAAGAAACAAAATAAATCAATGCTACTTGAGGAAATAAATCTCAAATATTCAGATAATTAATTTCCAATAACGATCCACTTTTGAGAAATAAAAAATGTACACCTCTCTCCCATCAACACATCATCCAAAATGATATGTGTATCTTTTACCTTAAGAGTGATACACTGTAAAGTGTTGCATAGAAAATGTTTGGTTTGTGTTATGTTCTTTTCAACCCTTCAAAAGCATGTCATCATTTTGAATAACATTTTACTTTTTTCTTGCAGTTCTTACATAGCTTTTCTCAAAGGGTGCATTGGAGGGCTAATATAAATTCTCACAAACTGTGTATTAATAAATATCATGCTCGCTTCTACAACTTTACTACAACTACACCAAAGTGGAGTAAAGAAAATTGTGCTTCGTCCAGGAATATTTCTCCACTTTACACATGAAATAGCACAGAATACGAGTTGTACTCTTTTTTTGACATGGCAGTAATAATAGTGAGGCTAAGTATAAAGTGATACCCCACTCGAATCCACTTTTTCTAATCTCAATCGACAGTTCACAGGCAAATGGTGTCCTTCAGTTCAAAGAAAGGAACCCGAATATGTGATGTAAACCACACTATTCCAAGTTTCACGAATTCCACCCACATCATGATGTCTTCATACTTCACCACAGGTCCAACAACATTAACCATTGAACAACCTCTTTCCCTCTTATGTACCTAGCTTCTCCTCCCACCTTATCTTCTCACTTTCTCACTTTGCACTCTTCTCCCAAATGGGGCTCAAAATCTTCATGGCTTCCTTCATGGTAACCTCAATCTTGTTCTTTCTCATCTTCATTCCCACAAGATTGACCATACAAATCTCCAGCCTCAGGCCTGCTGTGAACTACATGAGTGTCCCAAACAACAGCAAGGCCTATCCAGTGACTTTTGCTTACTTGATCTCTGCATCAAAAGGAGATGTTGGGAGGCTCAAAAGGTTGATGAGGGTGCTGTATCATCCAGGGAACTACTATTTGATTCATGTGGATTATGGGGCTCCAGAGGCTGAACACAGGGAAGTGGCAGAATATGTGGCTACTGATCCTGTTTTTGGTCAAGTGGAGAATGTTTGGGTTGTGGGAAAGCCTAATTTGGTCACATATAGAGGACCAACCATGCTTGCTACCACTCTCCATGCCATGTCAATGCTTCTTAGGACCTGCCAATGGGACTGGTTTATTAATCTTAGTGCATCTGATTATCCCTTAGTTACACAAGATGGTATGGTGAGTGGCCTTATGCTATACCATTAGGATTATCCAATTGGATTGCTGCTTTTTTTTTTTTTTTGGCATTGGTTCTACTCTCAACAAAATAGGAGATTAACCTCGTTAATCTATGTTAATCTTAAAACAAAACTTTACTGTATATATTATCAAAAAGCAACACCAAAAACATATAAGAAACAACATTTAAGTTTAGTCTGTTTGCCACTCACACTTTCTTTAAATATGTGTTGATTGCATATGTTAATGATTGGTGTGTGTGAACCATTTTAATCTTCCAGATCTGATCCAAGTGTTTTCTGAGTTGCCAAGGGATATCAATTTCATACAGCATAGCAGTCAACTGGGTTGGAAACTGTAAGTGGCATTGCTCCTTTATTTGATTTTCCTATTTTAAGCCTTATGATTTGTTCAAAGTCATGATCTTAATGTTCTAAACACCCAATTTTAGGAATAAGAGAGGGAAGCCAATAATCATAGATCCGGGGCTTTATAGCCTCAATAAATCAGAAATTTGGTGGGTCATTAAGCAGAGGAGTCTCCCAACATCTTTTAAGCTCTACACAGGTATTCTTTCCCCCCTAATCTCTTTCTTCTAGATTGTGCTGTTATGTTACTTGTGTGTACACAAGTGTATCCTCTCTGGTTCCCTTGATCACACGCATGTGTATGTATTATTGGACCTTTTTCTCTTGATAATCAAATGGCATATATGGGGACCATGTGATACTCTGAAATATGTGTACAGTAAACCATGAGTTGTCCCATAAAATATGGTGCATACATCAATGCCATAATTTATTGTTGTCGGTCAGTGCCAAAATTTCAACTTTATATCAGATCTTATCACAGTTTTATATTTCCCCTACTGTAATAATTTACTGATTAGTATAGATTAGTTTAAGTGTTTAATGTGTACTGCTCAGGTAATAGAATTCTTGGATTAGAACATTTGTAGAGAAAGCACTTTTTTCATATGGTAGAAGGTCAAGCTTATGAAGTAACCCAAACCAAACATCTGAACCTATAAAGCAATCTGAACTATATTTTATGGTTGGATCTAGTTAGGATAAAACCATTATCAATGTTCTGGTGCTAGCAAAATGTCCTTTTCAAATTATTGCTCATGAGTCACGGAAGGTAATTGAATGGTTGGTGGTGGATTGGCATTGATGTTAATGTGGCTTCAGGAACTTTACCTACCAATGTCAGATGAGTGAAACTCCACAACCTCCTCTTTAGTCATTAGCCTAGTATGATTAATTCTCACATGGCTCTGAATTAGGTGAACATGATAAAGAAAAGAAAAAAGTACCTGAGTTTATGCATAACAGAACAACTTCTAAATTATCAAATTGAATAATATATTAAAAATTATGAGATTAGAAGGGTATTTTAGATTAAAAAAATTGAATAAGAGTGGAAATATACCCGGGAGTGACTACAATAAATATTCCCCAGGAAAAAATATAACTGGACCTAATCATATAAAATATGTCACATTTTATGTAGAGGGTTATATTAAACTATGTAGTTACAGTAATGCAAGGACTATAGCAGGTAGACTTTGTCATTTTATGCAGAGAGATGGGTGAAATTTTGGAAACTAGAGAAGGAATATATAAATGGCAGTGATGAGCTATGCATTGTATTTGGAAAATACAAATGTGACTTGGTGGTGGCGGTGTGCAGTGTCCACTTCTTGTAGATGCACAGTATGCAGGATGCCTTTCTTTTAGATAAGTTGTCGGTTCTAATAATGCATGTGAGTGAGTTCTTAGACGGTGGATGTATGTCTTCATTGATAACATCTATTCCACTTTTTTTTGTGCATTGTTTATCTTTTCAAGAGTGTGTCAATCTCAATTTTAGACACATCCACCAGGGACAGTTTCTTCTAGTCCTTTTCATTTTTGGTTCGTAAACCAGGGAAGGATTTGTTCTACATTGTTAACTTTCTATCTTTTTTTATTAATGGTGTGCTTTTCCCTGTCTAAAATTTAGACCCAGAATCAATTTCTCAACATAGAATAAAACAAGTGAGCATTTTGCATGAGCTAACATTATATGATGAATGTCCCAAAAATTGAGCAGGTTCAGCTTGGACAATACTATCAAGATCTTTTGCAGAATATTGCATAGTGGGATGGGAAAATTTGCCAAGGACCCTCCTCCTCTACTACACCAACTTTGTGTCATCCCCAGAAGGATATTTCCAAACAGTTATATGCAACTCTGGAGAGTACAAGAACACCACTGTTAACCATGATCTTCACTACATTACTTGGGACAACCCTCCAAAACAACACCCTAGGTCTCTGGGACTCAAGGATTACAGGAAAATGGTTCTTAGTAGCCGTCCATTTGCCAGAAAATTCAAGAGAAATGATCCAGTCCTTGATAAAATTGATAGAGAGCTTCTGAAGAGGTACCATGGGCAATTTTCCTCTGGAGGGTGGTGCTCTCAGGGTGGAAAGCATAGAGCATGCTCAGATTTGAGAACTGAGAATTATGGTGTGCTTAACCCTGGTCCTGCTTCAAGAAGACTCAAAAATCTGCTAACAAAACTTCTCTCTGATAAACTTTTTCATAAACAACAGTGCAGGTAATAACCATGCCATTTCCTTTTATCTTTATCACTTGTAAAGACTACTGAAATTTTGGTTACAATATAATGGATCACTTTCTTTTTGCCATTTCAACTTGGAGTTTCATGTGGTTAAATTAATTTATTTTACCCAAAGCATGAATACATAATAATCATCAAAATAATCATGACATAAAGTTTAATAAGAATGGACATTTTCAGCATTGAGACAATATGTGTAGCATGTGGTAAACGCATCATTTCATTAAATATTTTGATTCAATGTCACTTTTTGTCACTTTATTACAGTTACAACGGTAATGACTTGGTAGATGAGAATTAACACGTCTCATCTGAGCTAAACATTAAATAAATAAACATGATGATATTTTATTCTAAAAATCAGTTGTAAAATAATTATTTTTAATATTTTTTATTGTTAAATCAACTTTATTCATCAAACTCAGAACCATGATAAAGTAAAGCACTACCAAACCATTACACCATTCTCTATCATACTATCATTAGTATTATTCTTATTACTATTTATTAAACTATTACAATAGATGCACTTTGAATAATACTACCATGATTAGTATTTTTCTTTTTATTATTATTATAATTTTTATTATTATTATAATTTTTATTATTATAATAATTATTATTATTATAATCATAATAATAATAATTAAGAATAATTATTATTATTATAATTATGATTATAATTATGATTATGATTATGATTATGATTATGATTATGATTATGATTATAATTATAATTATGATTATGATTATGATTATGATTATGATTATAATTATAATTAATAATTATGATTATGATTATGATTAATAATTATGATTATGATTATAATTATGATTATGATTATAATTATGATTATGATTATAATTATTATTACGATTATAATTTTTTTTTTTTTATATAAGTTTGGGAAAGAGTGGGTTAGAATGCCAATAATCATCTCCTTTTGATGATATCACCATACCAAGGTAACTCTCATCAACGATCATTTATATCACTAAAGAAAGTAAATAGAGTCATTTTAAAAGAAAAATGGGACCACGTTCACTAAAATAAAAAAAAGGGAAGGTTTAAATTGATTTATTTGGTACAAAAAGTAGTACTAAGTCATTTTTTATAATCATTTTTAAAAATAATAATAAACTAAAATTTTATATGAGTTAAATTATGTCCTTTAAAATTTAATTTATAAAAAGATTTTATATTAGTTTTTTCAAAACTTTAATTTATGTAAAGTATTTTTAACGTAAGAAAAAATATTTTATTTTATTTTTCTTTTACAAATATTTAAAAAGTTTATCAACTCAAATCCCTTAAAGTTTAACGATGATATATTTATTACACTTTTATAGATTTGAGTTTTACCCTAATTTTTTAATTACAAACTGCACTTTAATAAGAACTATTTCTTCTCAATTTTGTGTTATTTTCAAAAATTTAAGGTGAGATGAAGCATATGAGTATATTATGAATAAATATCTCACTTACCCAAATCCCAATTAGGTTACGTAGAAAGTGTGGGACATAATCCTATAAATCATTGGGATTATTGGGGGAACCAAAGGAAGAAATCCTTAAAGATCTTCTTTTCTTATTGTTCATGTTTGTAATAGCTATCATGAGTGGTTAATTCTTTTCTTTGGGTTTGAGAGTAATATGTTCAAACTCTTATGTATTGAGGTGATATTTATATATAATATTTAGTTCTTGATTGATGATTGGTATTGTCATTTTATTCTCAAAGCTTAGTAAAGTACTTATGAGCATCTGACATAAATGATAATACTTAATATATTTGAATGCTAGGAATATGATTGAAATGTTAATTGTTTTATAACATCTAATTGTAAAGATAAGAAGATTTTATAAATATACAAGGAAATGATATTTAGGATAATTATTTTAATATGCAAGGAATCAATATGAATGGTTTTTACATGTGCATTTCAATCAAGATGAAATGTTTATTGTTTTAACCTCATTCCCAAATTTTTTAATTGAATTATTTTTACTCATTTATTTTAGTTTCCCTAAATCCTAAATCCAAACTTATGTTAATATCTTTAAAATCAAAATTATTGTATATATTCTTATATTTAATGAATGTTACTATTAAGATTTTAAATAATTGTTCGTTGTTGATTTGATATCTATCCTCAAAGAAAAATTATTATTTCTGACTTGTTACACTTGCTTAAAAGAGTCATCAAGTTTTTAGTATTGTTGCTTGATAACAATTTTTTTTTAATTTTAAAGTATAATTTGTTAAATATTTTTAAAGTTTTTTTTAGATGTGAATATATTTTAAATAAATTTACGTGAATATTTTTTAAAACTTTTTATTTTTTATTTATTTAATTTAATTTTACATTGATTTTTATTTAATTTTATTAAGTTTTTGTTTAGTGTATTTATTTTATTTTGTTTTTAGTGTATTTATTATTATTTTTATTTAGTTTTTGTTTAGTGTATTGATTTTATTTAGTTTCTGTTTTGTGTATTTATTTTATTTAGCTTTTGTTTTTATTTTTATTTTGTTTTGTTTTTTTATTATATTATATTATATTTTTATTTTATTTTTAGTTTATGTAGTCGTTTTTTTTATTTTAGTTAGTTATTTATAATTATAAGTTGCTGTTTAACTTTTTTATTTTGGTTTCATTTTTATTTATTTATTTTATTCTTATTATTTATTTACTTTTTATTTTAAGTAATTTTTATTTTTATTGTGTATTTTTTTAGTTTATTTTTTGAATATTTTACTAATTTTTTGTTTTTCTTATTTTATTTTAAAAAAATATTTTATTATTTTGTTTTACTTTATTTTTAGTTTTTATTTTAAGTAAACTTTTTTTTACGTATTTCTTATTCGTCTATTGTCTTTGTTTTAAATGGTCTGTTTTCGTTTGTTTTTTAAATAGTTATTTTTTCTTTTATTTATTTATTTAAAAATAGTTATTTTTTATTTATTTTAAATTTTTGGTTTTCGTATTTGCAAATTGGTTCATCCAGTTTGCAAGCATAAATGCCACATCTTTCTCATGGATTTTGCCCACATCTTTAGGCACTAATAAAATGTATCGTCCTTTAGCAACAATAAGAACATGTCATCACTGAGACGATATCCTAATCATATTCAACACTGAAAATATGAGAAACGTTCCTATAAATATTACGACTTCCAAAAGGAGAGAATATTCTTGTTACAAATCACTAACTTTTTAAACAAAAAATATTGGTATTATTTGGAGAGAAAAATAAAAGATAATAATTAATGATGCATAGTAAAATTTAGAGTAAATAATTTTTGTTACCTTAATGGAAATCTTATTGGAATAATCTTTTAAATACTGATTAGTATGAAAAAAACTTTTTATTATTTTTATTTTATTTTTTTAGATAATATTTTAAGATTTTTTTTCAAATCTTATTTTTTTTTTAAAGTCTTTGTTATACTAAAAATTGGTAAATACTTATTTTTAGTATTTTCAAACTGATAGATATTTGACATAAAATTGATTTATTGGATGATTGGTTATCATTTCTACATAAAATAATTATAAACAATAAAAAAAGATATACATCAAAACTGATTTTTTTAGGCTTCGGTTAGAGTCTCAAAATAATTTTTATCGCCCCAAATTTAATTAATACCACAAACTATCAGTTAATTCTATTATATATATATATATATATATATATATATATATATATATACTTACTATTAAAAAAACTAGTACATACTTATTTTATTTTCAATATTTCATGTTCTAAATTGATTGTTTATTACATTATCTATGATTAAGAATAACATTTATGGTTTATCATAAAATCAAAATATAATTTATATGAATTATATTTTTTAGTGATACATATAGTTATTTATTCTGTACATATAATATGTTTAAATACCAGTTCTAATTATGTTAGACTAACCAACTTTAGAAGATTTATTAGTCTCATCAAATATTGGACGTAAACTTGTACCCTTTCACCCTCAATATTGTGATACATATTTTCAAAATTTAATAAATTTAGGATATCACGATATTTCTGAGAATAATTGTTATCAAATATCAATATTCTTCAAATAATAAATTTAATTTGATGTGATATGCTATTATCTGTATCTTTATATAAAAGATACTGTATCTGAGGTTATTTTTTCAATAAAACTATTTTACTTTTTTTTATCTTACTTTTGTATAAAAATATATAAATGCATAATTATACCATTTATAATTAAAAATATTATGTAACTCCTCAACTTAAAAATAATTAAATAATTATTTATTTTTCATACTTTTGTATTACTATATTTTTATTTTTTATATTGTTTTACACTAGTATTCATAGAACGTTAAAAGAAGATCCCCGATCGTTTTATGTTATAAGATTTTTTTTAACTCATTTATTCAAATTTGATGCAATTTGTGAATATGAAAATTTTACATCTGAAGAAATTTGAATATCAAATGTATTTTTTGAATGTAATTTGCATGTGAATTAAAACAAAATCGCAATTTATTTTAGAATAATATGGTTTATTTAGTCGCTAAATTTTGACAGTGGTAACTTACATTTTAACTTTTATAATAAAACGTGTGCGCGCCCTTCTCCCCCTCACTTTTGATCGTGTGTTGGTTTTAACCTTCACAATCCTTTCTTTCTCTCTATCTATTCACTCCCTTCACTCTTTTCTCTTCTGTTCCCTGTTCCCTGTCACGTCTTTTGTTTTCTTATTATTGGATTCCTTTACCTCATCTATCTCCGTCACGCCACCGGGGACCGCCACCGCCACCTAGGCCGCCACCGGAGTAGCCGCCGTCGCCTGCTTCCACCAGGTCCGTTTTCCCTCTCTTCTCGTTGTTTGTTTGTTTATTGAACGAAATTCCTCGGGGATAATGAAATTCGATAAGTTTTGTAATTCCAAAGTTTTTGAAACCAGTGTGCGCTGCGATTTTTGCTGCAATTTCTAAGTTTTGCAGTGTTCGCGGCCACAACGTAATCGCAATTGTGGTTGCGTCTGTTGGATTTGTCTATAATTTGTGACAATTTAAGGAGAGACTGTGACCATACTTTAATCCTTACTAGCGTGATGAACCCTCACTCACTATGTCACTCACTCAATTTTCCTCCCGAATTTTGAACTACTCAAATTTGAGGTGAAGGAAGTTCTGTTTTGTTGCGAGTCTTTCTCCTTGATTATGATCAAATTGGCGGTTCTACTTTTTATTATGATTTGTTTTGTGTGCTCTGCTGAGTCTTGCATCTTGCGTCGGAAGCAAAATACTACATTATAATGATGCATTCGGTCCACAAAGTTTGAGCTGTTTCTTTATATTATTCACATCAGGCGAGCATAGTGTTGTTTTTTTTTGTTTTTGATTGGGTTCATCAGCATATGCACTTATGACGAAGTTAAACTTTGTAAGTGGGATTGAAATTAACACGTGAGAGAAAAAAAGTGAAGTTGTTTGTTATGTTCTGATCAAAGTTTATGCATCAGTTATTATATCCTGATGATTTAATCTTAGATTGATACTGGAGGTTGTTAAAGAAATAAATAAAAATCCTTCAAAATTTATTAGTAGCTGGGTTCAGTCAAATAAATATACCCTTCCCATTCTTGAATTTGTGATTCTCTCAACTTTTTGATTTGCTGCAGCCAACCAAAGAAATATCAGTGAACTGTGGCAAACCAGAACATGAATTAGACACCTACAATGCTGTGGCAATTTCAAGTTTTTATAAGACTGTCTAAATAGAAGCAGAAACCTGAAAATAATAGTGGCAACTTTTGTTCCTCTAGAAGATATATACTTCAATCGGAAGACATATAAAAACGAGACTGGTAAGGGTGCTATATAATGGACTATAGTAGCTGGCACCATAGTTGTTAAGCTCAATTAGGAATACCTTAGTTATCTATCTATATTGGAAGCCTAATGTCAAAGAAAATAGCACAGATGAAAAGTGAGACATGAACATTCCTAGGCTTTGGTTTTAAATTCAATTGCCATTTCGATCACTGGGAATTGTAGATAGAATCTCAATAGCGTTATCATATTTAGTCTTTGATTTGTTTCCATCATTTAATTCCAACATTTTTTTGGTTGAATTTGTCCTGTTAGCAGCTTCTAGTATATGTTTAGGGCTACTATATTTACGTAGTAGTTTGTTTGCATAAAAGAAAAGGAAAAAGTTGAAGATGGAATACTGTGTCTGATGGACATCAAGTGTTACTTTTCTTCTGATGGTGTAGCTATTATTGTTAAAGATTGTGTATTTGAGACTCATGTCAGTGCTTCTACTTATGATTAGTCTCAAAGGCTCATGCGGTTTGGCTTTTGTTGTGGTCTATATGAAGATAAAGGTGCTGATGTTAAATTCAGTTATCCAAGGGAGCTTTTGTTTATTGATGAACAGTTGTAAACATGTCCCATTAAGAGTTACTTTCAGTTTGTATATTGATGCACCAGTCACCATAGCATTGCAATTTGTCATATAAATAAAATTGGCCCTGAAACACAATCATTGCATGCTTAGGTAATGTTTGGTTTGAAATGAAGTTGGGCTGGTGAAAAATGACCATGTTTTAGGGCATAAGAAAACCTAAACCTCTTTACTTCTTCCTTTTGTTGCATTAATGAAGTAATCATACTGCATGCTATACTCTCCAGGATTAGGACTCAATTAAATTAAAACAGTTTACACTAGTTGATTAAAATCTCTGATTTAGATAAAATAGTTTCTATCAACTGATTTAGAGTGAGGTAATTATAATTTTGATTATTTTAATTCTTTAAATTTTAATCACTAATTTATTTATGTGGCAGATTTAGCTCCCTCTCCCCCTAAATGAATAACCCTAATTGAATTCAAATTTTATTCCAATTCTCTAAAACTTTCAACTCCCTCTTATTTCACTTGAGTTCTGGTATCAATTTCAATGCCTTCATCTCACTGACTTTGCAGATTTGTTTCGACCATAATGGTGTACTGCAGTCACTGTGCCAAAAATGTGGCTGGGGAGCGACTAGATGACGGTTTCTTGTGAGTATCTTTAGTGCTTTCACAGTAATTCACGGAATGACACTTTTCTAATAACATTTGTGCATTATGCTATACAAATTGAATTTTGAACTGTTTTTTTTTATTTAGTTATGGATCTAGGAATGTGTAGAGGAAGCCTCCAATGTTGTTAAATATTTGTATTTTATTAATTTTGCTTCTCAGATGTTGTGGAAGCTGTGGGAGGGTGTTGGAAGATTACTTTTTTGCTGAGGAGCCTACATTTGTCAAGAATGCGGCAGGGCAGGTAATTGAAGCTTGACATGCTATGGTGGTCTTTT
>Ga0123342_1005198_pt1:0-17500 | contig 19147 bp, 10 predicted proteins | sample Turbeawhitnodule_FD_89960 | JGI IMG/M metagenome (GOLD analysis project Ga0123342, IMG submission 89960) | Root nodule microbial communities of legume samples collected from Mexico - Turtle bean Mexico white nodule | ecosystem: Host-associated > Plants > Roots > Nodule | place: Mexico... | reverse complement strand
AATATTTCCGTTACCTTGTAATATTATAAATATTTATTTTGAAGTTGTTTCTAATAATTGATATTTTTAAAATTACTTAATCCAATGTTAAAAGGGTATAGTTCAGTTGTTGGTGACATGTGTTAAGTTGTTGATAAAACCCTTATTTGACCTATTTGTCCAACCTAACACCAAATACAATTAAGTTGAATAGAGATGAATTGTTCAATAAAAAGACACTCACACAATTCAACCTAATTAAATTAAATAAAAAATTAGATTGCACTTTATCTAAATCCACCTACTTTTCTTCTTAGTTTTTAGTATTCACCCAAAACAATTATCATAATTATTTTATTTTTATGTTTTAATTCAAGTCAACTCACACTATTTTTTTCTCCTTCTCTCTCACACACACATATTATACATATAACTTTTTACTTAAAATTGTTTTAATGTAAATAATTAGGTGAAGTTCTAATTATGTAAAGTAAATAATTGTGTTAAATATTTTGGAGATAGATAGTTTATAGTTTAATAAAAAAAAATTGTCTCACTTTCTAATTCATGCATCATCAATGTTTTCCTAAAATAATATTTTTAGAAATAAACTTTTATGGTTTAATCATAAAGTTTCACAATAAACCTTGAACTTAAACAGAAAATTTGAGTTGAGTGGAACACAGTGGTTACAAATTCATTGTTTCAACACTGTCATCCACCTAATCATTTGATTTATGCTCCACTCCATTTTAAAAACAATTCCTCATTCAACAGGAAGATCCATGCACTAATACAAAACTACCACAAATAAAAAAAAAAAAAAACTATAATGCCATAATTTATATAAATTACATCACTTAATTAAGTTTATTATTTGGATGTTTTAGTGTTGATCCTTACATATACATTTTTTTAATTTCAGTTGATAGTCTTTTAAAAATTGCTTTTGCAGTAATTTTAATTATTAAAGTTAATGGCATCATCATGTCATCAAATGCGATATTCATAAAAATGATCAAATGGGTGATGCTGATATTATTAAAAGTATCACACTAATGTATCCATCATCAATAATTACAATAAAAATAATAATTTATAAGGATCAAGAAATTATATGTATATTTTTTTTTATAAGTTTAACTGTAGAAAGTCATCTAAACATATTTTTTTCTATGCATATAAGACTTTTTCTCATGTATCATGACTCAATGATTACCTTATGAAATTATTTAGATAAACATGCAAGAAACACAATAATAGTTATATTTATTTATTTATTTGCTCTTTAAGTAAATGAAAGCACAGATTAAAGTACATTTTTAATTTTTAATCCAAATTTTAGATCTCTCATTTATTTATTTATTTCAATTCTTAAACTTTTAAAAATTCATCATTCGCTCCTCTTGTACAATTTTTAATTCTAAAATATTAGAAAATCTTTAATTAGAATTTAAGATAAATTTTAATATCATATAAAATATTATATTTAAATTTATTATAATATTATGCATGTCATATCTTCTCACAAATATTCCTCGACCAATTGACATTCCTATAACTAATAATTAAATTAAAATTAAAATATAATTAAATATTATATCTCATACTAATACGGAAGGTTAATGATGATAATAACGTTAATCAAATTTAACACTTTAAAGACTTAACTTCATTTTATGAATAGATTAACCATATTCATTTTAAGTAAATATTTAATAATATTTATTATCATCAATCTTCAATATATGTTTAGTAACATTTATTTTTATTAATATTTAAATTATATTCAAATGTCAGATAATTTTTTAAAAGTGTCTTATCATAATTCTTTACAATCTTCATTAGTAACATTTATTATTATTAATATTTAAATTATATTCAAATGTCAGATAATTCTTTAAAAGTGTCTTATCATAATTCTTTACAATCTTCATTAGTAACATTTATTATTATTAATATTTAAATTATATTCAAATGTCAGATAATTCTTTAAAAGTGTCTCATCGTACATAACAATTTTCATTATCAAAATAAGATTGTGGAAGATTTTTTGACAATAATATATAATAACATTATAAAATTGATTTATAGAATAGCAATAATAAAACTTAATTTAAATTTAATTAGGTATCCTTTTGTTATTAATTAAATTAGTTTATGTACAGTGAGTATCGGACGATTAGACCGACCGATCAAAGTAAAATAACAACATAAAGAACACAATAAATAACTATTATTACTAGCAGTGACCGCTATCATTAAATAGATAACGGTTGTCATTAGTAGTTATGAAGTGTCATTAATAAAAACCATTAGCATTAAATGGTTCAATGATAATATCTCCAACGGTAACGGAGGGAGAGGAAGAGACTTGTATAAAGGGGGCAAAGCAAAGGAGGAAGATACGTTTTTCATATCCCATGATAGCACACTTGAAATAGAATATTAACTTGAACGTTAGAGTGCAATTGTAGATACTTTAGTCGACCGAACGACAACAATAAAAAAAAGAAGATTGATGAAAAGATATAGACACATCAACCACTCACCAATAAGCATAAATACTGTTTGGACCCCTTCCTTACATAATAGTTGCACTATATTTTTTACTAGTGTATAAATAAGAATTTTTTTAATTAAGCTAGATGACTTCATGAGATAATAATATAATAACTCTGTTTCAGTTAGCCCATTGGGATGTCATCAAAGTGAAATTTCCATAAGAAGCATAACAAGTAGAGTTGTGATGTCTGAAATAAGAAAAGGAAGAACTCAAACGACCCAAAAGAAGATAATTAAAGAAGTTACAAAACAATGATGTGATAATAATATTAAAAGTTTTGGGTTGATGGCTTTTGAAAAATAGAAAAAAGTGGATTATAAAAAAATGAATTGGTTGGTGCAAAGGCAAGAAAGAAACAACGACCAAGCCACGAAAGACAAGTCATTCTGCAGTTCAAGTTTTGACTTCTTAATGCTTTGCTTTAGCAATCAATATTGAATTGGGAAATGGTTGGTGGCCATTTTCAACACCTTCCTTACCCTTCATTTTCAACTTTATTCACACTCCTAATAGAGTAACTTTTACACAAACTTATTATTTAACTCACTAATAAATAATGGGTTACATTTGGTTAGGTTTATGCATTTTAATCTTCAATTTAATCTCCTCTAACCTACTTTTTAAATGGGTCTGTTTTAATTAATTCAATCAAAAATTTGAAAAAAATTATAAGTTTTAAATATCAACCTAATTACGAAATAATATAATTTTATAAAAATTAATTCAAGATATAAAGTAAGTCAACGCGTAAAGTTATAATAAATTTGTCAAAATTAATTTAAGATATAAAAAAAATAACATAATTTATCTATAATACAAATATAAAAGTGGATTTCAAGTTATATATACTAAACATATTATTCAAATAGTATAATAGTGAATTACTTTAAATTGAATCGGATTTGACTCAATTATAAACAAAATCTAATCTACTTTTAAATGAATTAATTTCAATTATTTGAGTAAATATTTTAAAAAAATTAAAAATTGTAATTTTTAGATATCAGCCTAATTATAAATTAATGTGATTTTATAAAAATTAATTTAATGTACGAAGTAACTCAACACATTAAGTCATACAAAATTCATCTATGAAAAAAAAACACAATTTATCCATATCATAAATATAAAAGTGAATCTTCAGTTAGATTTCGAGTTATGTATAATAAACATATAATTATTTGAAATGGTATAATAGTAAATTAGTTTAAACTGAACCAGATTTAACTCAATTATAAATAAAAGTGAACCAAATCTAATTGAGTTAAATTGAGTTTAGGATTTAGGGTTAGATTGAGTTTACTTTAGTCATCCACTAACTTGACCCCACCCTACTTAATTAACTATGCATTGATTTGTGTTTTGTAATAATCAAAACCTACTTCATTAGACTACTGCTACTGTGTAGTTATTTCGTAATATTCAACACTTCGTTTTCATGTTTGCAAGTTGTGTGGTGCCCTCTGCCCCACTACTAGTGCCACCACCAAAAATAATTGTACTACCCTCTTTGCTTTTTCTCACAAATAAAATGAAAAATGTTGGTTGTGAAATTAATCAAAATACAATATATAATTTTTTTTTGCTTAAGATTGTGATAATATGTCATGCATGCATTATTTAAGAATAACCAGGTTGTGTTAATGAGTGATTGAAGTCCATTATTAGATAATTAAACCACTAATTAACCACATGTAAGAAGTGTTTCATGTAAGTATATCATTTCACTAAGTATCTCTATCTTAACATTGATTGATATAAATAGTAATAATAATAATAATAGTTTTATATAAACAAAAGTGATAAATGCCGTAACTTTTAGCTTATATATTTGAAAAAGTTACTTTTACTAAAAGGGATTCAATGATAAAAGTTGGCGTTGCAACTTCGTAATTTTCAGGCACAACAGATAAAATACATTTTTCTTTTACTTTTTCTAATTCCAATTTCGAACTATTCTGTCATTCCTCACTCTTTCTACCTCCCAAGGCACTCTTTCTAAAGAAGCATAAGCGTTTGAAAACATCCAATTTTCATGGTTAATATACTCTATGTCACGTTATCTTATTAAATTTAATTATATATATATATTATTAATATTATTTTTGAATTTGGTAATTACTCACACGCTAGCTTTTCATCCATTCACTGTGCTAATTGGAAGGAGGCATTTAACAAAATGAAAATAGCAATAAACAGAAAAAGAAAAGAAAGAGAGAAAAAGGATGAAGAATCCCTCATCAAATATTGGCGAAAGGTACCACCACCACCACCATTACACCGCCGCCAGCACCACCACCACGTATTCTCTTAACGTAAATAAAATTGATAAAAAAAAGGAAAAAAGAGATATGGTGTGAAGAGAGGGATAATAAAAATAATGAGGTTTAATTGTGTTTTATTCACAAAATTCAGAAGGGAAGTGTGTAGAGAAAGAGAAAAAAAATGGAAATCAATGTGGGGGTGAGGAAGGGGACCATGGAGTCATGTCCATGGGGTAACTTCCCAACACTCGCAAGAAGGAGGTGAATTCCTGAACCTCTGCAAGCGCGTTCTGAGCCCTCACCTCAGCCATGGAAGCCTCGAAATCAACGTAAAACAAGTACTCGAAGTGCTTCGCGGTTCCCACGTTGGCGTCATCGACGAGGCGAATCGGACGGTTGCGGTGCGGCCGAGACTCGATCTTCGTCAAGCTGATGTTGCGAAAAGCAAAGGCGGAAAGCACTTTGAAAAGCACGGAGGTGCCTTTGTCGTGCGCGAAAACAATGCTGGTCTTGAAAGGACGGTCGGTGCGGGGAATGATGGGCTCTCTGGCCAGCATCACGAAGCGCGTCACGTTGCTCGGGTCGTCCTGGATGCCGTCCGCCATCACGTTCAATCCGTAGAGCTCCGCCGCGCGTGCGCTCGCGATGGCGGCGGTGTCGCGGAGGTTGTTAGTGGCTACGAACTCCGCTGCGCCGGCGGTGTCGTCGACGGCCTCGCGCGCCACGTTGAGGCCGAGCTTGGTGAGCGTGTGCTCGCACTGCGAGAGCGCCTGCGGATGCGAGATTACGCGCGTGAGGAAGTCCTTGCGAACGCCGGGGAGCGCGAGGAGGCAGTGGTGGACCGGGAGCTGGACCTCGCCGACGATGTGGAGACGGTGGCGGAGGAGGAGGTCGTAGTTGCGGTGGATCGAACCGCCGAGGGAGTTTTCCACCGGTAAAACCGCTCGATCGGCGATCCAAAGCTCCACCGCCTGGAACGCCACCTCGAACTGGTCGCACGGGATGGCCTCGCAGTTCGGATAGGCTTTCCCGGCAGCAGCCTCGGAGTACGCGCCGGGAACTCCCTGGTACGCGACTCTGAGCTTCGAGCCGTGCATCGGCGCCGGAGAGAAGTCAGATATTGTAAGCGGCTTCGGCGGGAGCGGCTTGTTGTTGGCCTCAGCGAGGTTACCGATGGGAACGAGTTGGAAGTCGCTGACGGCTGCCTTATGGCCATTAACGGCAGCGACGTGGTCGGCAGTGCCACCGTTCTTGTCAACGGATGAGGATTGTTCCTGAGAAACAACCTTGCTGGCTAAGATGGCGCAAGAACTCTGCCAATCGGCTCGGCTGGAGCCGACCCCGTAGCTGGCCGGTTCGAATGCGTAAGCGCATTTGACGGAGAGTCGGGTTGGGGCGAGGCGGCGCGTACGAATAACGTGGTTGAGGTTAAGCGCGTTGGAAGTGGGGGGCGTAAGAGTCTGCATATCGATGTGGGAGTGAAGCAATAATAGTTTATGAGATGATAAAAATGGAAGTAATGAAGTGAGTTAGGTGAAGCTTGTTGTTCTCTTTGGAGAAGGGAACCTCAAGCTGAGAGAGAAAAGAGGTGGTTGAGGTGTTTATATATTGTTCTCAGTGTGAGTTTGGAGGCTGAGGAAAAACTCAGTGAAGCTGCCTAACAACTCATGATGACCATGATGATGTTGATGTCCATGTCGATGATGGATAGCATGGCTTCATGGATGGATGGTATTTGTGGTGGTTCGGTGAATCTCACACCTACCCTCATTTCCATCTATTCTTACATTTACTTTTTTTTCTTTCTTTCTTTCTTTCATTTTCTCCACTCCTCATTTCTCCACGTCTTCCTCTTTCTATCTGCATATCTTTTCAAAAATAAATATATTATCATTTTTTTATACAACACTGGGTAGGTAAGAACTAAGAAATATCTTAATTATCTTTTCATTTCAGATTAATAACTATGAATCAAATTAAATAAATGCATCTCAATCAGTTTATTAAATCCTTTTACTCTTTTTTTTTTACTTCAAAAATATTTAATTAGAGAACGATTCATTCTACCTTTACCTTTGATATTCCAAATTTCTTCTTTCTTCTCTCAGTCTGACTTTACAGATGAAATGTTGAAATGTCGATACTCCAATACTCAAATCATTCGCACTCACACTATTAATCTCATTATCAGACATAATTTAAAAATACATCTCTTTTTATTAAGTCTTCAGCATAATGGAAAATATATATAAAAAAATGTTATTTTATTATAAATTTAAAAGGAAACAAAAGTTATACAGCTTTAATTCATTGGAATCAAATATTTCGTTCAAAACAAGACGAGTTCTCGAATATCGATGCATTTCTCTTATTTTCTTTAACAGAGTATTAAGTAAAATAAAGGACATTTACTTTTATGGTTCAACCTTAAATTTTACAAAATAAGCATTTATTTTCTTGGTAATAAAATTAGGTCCACGAGGTAATTAAACTAGTTTTCATTCCACCAAAGAAAAACGACTTTTAACTATCCTCAATTCAGGAAATAATTACGAATGTGATTTTAGAACTTAGACCTAAATAGGCAATTAGTTTATGTCACATTTATGTATGTAAAAAGCTCAATAAAATTAAGTAATTTTCTCTTCCATTTATTCTTTTTCTTCTTATAATGGGCTTCACAAACCCCAGTGGTAAATAGGGATAAAAATATGCTAAAAAGATTCATACAGTGACTCTTGGTTTAACTCATGCTAAAATTAAGTCAGATGAAATCTACTTATTAAATAAATTAAGCAGCTATTTAAAAAAACACCTTTAATTAAGAAGAAAGGTATTAAGCTAGTCGGAAAATATTTAAAACCTAATAGACCAGTCTGGTTTAATAATAATGTATTCTAGGAGTTTCGGATTTTTTTTTAATTATACAAGTTTCACTATAAATATATAGTTCAAAACAGAAAAGAATAAAAAAGTTACCTCAATATGTATCCAAGTAACACATATATTCTCTTTCTAACCCATATTATCTTCAATCTCAATTTAATGATTTTTTAATTTAATAACCGATTTAATGTAAAAATGTTTTAGTTTTATGCTCGTTCTTGTTTGTTGCGATGTTAATTTTGAATAACTTTTATAAAATCGAAAAATCTTATTAAGATCAATATGTTTTAGACTCTATTATTTTTAATAGTGTATTATTTGACATCTTGACATTTCACATAAACCTTCTTCCGTATAACAAGAAAGAATTAACGATATAATTAATGATTATTGTATGGGACGACTGAGTGACTCAGTGAGTCGGTCAGGAACTCGACTATTCAACCAATCAATCACAATGAGAAGGTCACGTGACGACATGTGACCGACCGACCCATGAGAACGAGTCAAGGATTGACCAAGTCAGCAGGGTTAATTCACAATTAAGGGTTGTTTAACACAACCCTAAACATGAACTAACATCCTAATCCGACCGACCAACAAAGACCCATTAAGGTAATATAAATAGTACAAACTCTAAGAACCAGGTACGTCATTATCTACAGTACTCTGACACCCGAGTGCCGACACCCTGACTGACTTGAGCGTTGGAGTGCCTTCTACAGGTATCATTCCAGCTTGCTTGTGAGACTGGAGGACCGAGAGGAGGGAGGCGAAACAAGAAATTGACAATAATAGTGACCGAGCGAAAGGAGTGGAAGAGAAATCGTCCTCTAAACCCAACACCCGTTCGAGAACAATTATTATACAATAAACATTCATAAATCATAATTAAGGGACAATTGAATTTTATTGAATCTGATTTAATTGTCCGTACAATCGAATGATGAACATCCTAAGTCAAAGATAATTATAATTAAGTATAACCACAAATATTTTTACAGTAAAGATAAATATCCTAAAAAAAATTCAAAGGAGACAAAAACATCTCAACCGGACAATTACATGTAGCAATATCTATATAAGTTTTTATTAAAGTAGTATAGTAAATTTAACGTTAGTGTTTCTTACAACATTCTCCATTTTTTCAAAAGAGGGACTATACTTGTTCCACTCAAGTCTTCTACCTAATTCCACTCAAGTCTTCTACCTAAGACCTTGCAAAACTAAAGCATCTCTTTTGTTTCACACATAGACCGTTTACAAAAGAGAAAGACTAAAAAAGTAAATAAAACTAAGTACAACAAAATATTTTAGATAATTGGCAAGGAGTGAAAAAACTTTCACATAAAACATGGAAAATGTTGAATAAAATACAGTGTAGTTCGTTGTCTAAATTATATGCAAATAAGGCAGAGATGCTTAAATTTACACCAAACATCAATGGCTTGTAAGGTATAAAAATATTCACTGCCTTCTTAAAACTAGAAAAATCACTTTAAAGAACAGTAAATTATATTTTTGGTAAAGCCTGTTTACTTATATATGTTTTAAATAAATTAATTTGATTCTTTTACGTAAATAAAGTCATTTTTTTATTTGGTAAGTTCGAAACTATCACCATTAATATTTTATATTTTTTAAAAAATAGTATTTAACTTAATTATAATTTTCTTAATTCTAATTATTATTTGTGTACTTTTACAGATAAAGTGAGTTTATATAGTACCTGAATCTGATTGTACAATTATTAATGTGTCGGTTATCTTCTTGTTTTTCTCTTCAAATCTCCTCCTTTAATTGTTGGTGTTCTGTTGGAGTTGACATGAAAAATATACTCTAACGATCAAGTAAGAACTATGTGTAAAGAGTTTATAGTGAAAACTAATTAAAACGCACTTTACACCTCTTTAGATGCTTTATTTATAGTGTTTATTCATGGGTCTCTGTTGTAATGGACCCCGAAATCTATCAAATATCAGTATTAATTGATTTATAGTATGATTTATTGATTTATAGGGAGGTATATTGGTATATTTGGAGAATATCTTTAATGGAGTAATATCTTTCACTAAATTAGTATTAACTGATTTCTCGGAGTTTCATCTTAATTTGGTGGAACATGGTGATAACCGGTGACGAGCTTCCATAACTATTGTTGTTACCATTCATAAAGTGTTTTAAATATACTTTGACATAGTCGATCGATCACCAAAACTGAGTGATTGACTCGTCCAATACCAATTGGTACAATTTTTTAAAAATCAAACTTAATTATTTAAAAAATTTATTAAAGATTGAAATTTTTTAATCCTTACAATCTTAATTTTATTTTAAAAATTATAATTTTCAAGATCTGTTAGTTACATGCTAAGAGTTTGTTTGGATCCATAAAATTAATATGTAAAGAGAAGAGGAAATACATAAATCAATACATTGGAAATTGAAAAACACAAAAGTCCAGAAAAAAAAACATTTTGCTAAATCCAACATAATCAATTATACAATTTAGTATATTTGATTATATAAACATAAATATTAATTAAATATTTATAAATATATTTTATTATATTATAATAAAATAAATAAATAAAATTTAAATATTAAATAATTAATAATTTAAATAATAAACATAAGGTTATATTTAACTTACAATAATAAATGTTACGTTTTTCTTCAACTTTATTAGAATTATGTTATAGAAATAAATGTGTTATTATCTCAAATATAAATGTGTTATTATCTCAAATATAAGGCTTAATTATGTATACCACCTCAAAAATTTGAGTTAAGTGAATTTCGGTCCACATCAAGACTAAGTTAAGTCAGATTAAGGTTAAATTAAATCAACTCGGGTCCATGTCAAGTTGAGCACACATCATACAAAATTAAGTCAAGACCTATTAAGGTCAAGTTGGACAAGTTAGTGAGGGTCATGTCAATATACAACTAGTCAACCCAAGTTGAGCTAAATTAGGAAAAATTCATATCAAGTCGAGTTAGTTTAGGTTCATATCGAGTTGAATCGAGCGAAAACCAGGTCAAACTGAGTCAATCCGAGTCTAGGTTGAGTCAAGCAACTTAGGCTCAGGTCAAACCGAGTAAACCAAGTCCGTGTTAAATCAAGTCGAAGAAAGCCCATGTGTCGGTTGAGTTTGGGTGAGGCCCAAATTACGATGAGTAGAAAGTTGTTTAGATCAGGTCAAGTCAACTCAAGTTTGGGTTGGGTCCACATTTGTCCTAATCAAGTTAATTCCAAGTCAGGACAAGTCGACTCAAACCTAGGTCATAAAATGTTGGGTTAGCTCAAAGCCTTGCAAGGTCAGATTTGGTTGGGTTGAGTCCAACTCAATTTAAATTGAGTTGTGCCCTAGCAAGTTAGGTTGAGTTGGACCTTAGCAGGTTAGGTTGGGTTGGACTCGAATGATATTGTGTTGATTCAACCTAAGTTAGATTTAACTAGATCAAATTCAGGTTAGGTTAAAACTAAGTCGAGTTGAATCACTCATGTTAAGCTTGGTCGAACCTAGTTCAGGTCATGACGAGTTGGATCTAACCCAACTTAGGTATAACTTGATTGGCCATCTCGAACCCAATTCAAAATCAATCAAAGTAAATGTATGTTAAATTAGATCTTAAAAAGTTGAGTTGAGTCCATATTAGATGGTATAACTGGATTGCATCCATATCACACTAATTTAAGTCTAAATTTATATTTAATTTAAAAAATTATACAAACTCAATTTAATTTAATTTAAATTAAATTAAATTTTATATAATCAAAACGAATCTAAACTTTAACCTTGATTACACTTATTTCATATAATCCATCATAACTTAAATAATGATTAAAGAGCATAAAATTGATATATTCATGATAAGTTTTTAAAATAAAATTAACCAATTTTCTTATTTTATTGGGACGTTAATTATGTTACAAGTGTCTTATACAATGACTAGAAAAATATTAAAAATACATTAAATTTGAATTCCTTAACAAACCTTCACATGTTATAAAGATGAAGTTGTGAGAAGCCAATTTAAAAATAGGATTGCAAAAACATTCTAAAACACCTTATTCGCCATGAATAGCTTCTAGTTCTGCCTTATGTCAAGGATTAGAAAATATATTAAATGAAAATGTTTAAAATTTTATTACAAAATATTTTTGAAATAACATTTTCTTTACTTCAAGTGTCTTTCTAGTATTTTTTAAGTCAATTATATTATGATAAATCATAAATAGTTAAAAATGATACCATCTTATAAAATATTTATCCTAAATTTAAAATTTAATTCTATATTAATTTTTTTATTATAAATTTAGTTATAATATAATTTATAAATTTATTTTAAATTTTTAATTATATACTCATTTATGTTATATAAGAATAAATTACCAATTTTTAATAAAATAAATTGTAATTTGGATTCTTTTCCCGTAATTTTGATCTTCCTAATTTTATTTTTTTTGTAATTTTAGTCCTTGAATTTTATTTTGAAAATCTACAATTTCAATTTAACTTCAATTTTTTCATATTTTAATCAATCTTAAATCTAATGTATTTATTTAAACTGTTTTAAAAATGATTAATTTAAAAATTATACAATTTTTTTAACTCTAGAGATTAAGATAAAAAAATAAAGTTATAATATAGTTTTTCAAAATTTTACTTAATACTAATTTTAGTTTAAGATCTATTATTTTTTTAATCTTAAGAGATTAAAAAAATTTATAGTTTTAGTTTCTAAACCCTATATTTGAGATTTTTTTTAATCTTCAAAATTTTATCTAAATTTAAATAATTTTTTTATTTTATTTTAAGTGATTAATAGACCGTGTTTTTGACCTCATAATAGCCTCTCACGCACCTTTCTCTGCACATTTTAAACACTTTATCCATTTTTCTCTTACTTTTCCTTTCTCAATTTTCTTATTCTTTATCCTTAACTTCTATTAAATAAAAAAACTCCGTGAACATTAATTTTGTTATTATCTCTAATATATTTATGAATTATACAATTATGAAAATATAAAATTTAACATGTCAATTATTGTATTTAATAAATTATTTAATTATAACAATTTGATAAGTTTAGAAAATATTATATAATTAATTAAAAATAAAATCATATAAAATAATATATATATAATAATATCTGTATAAGATGAAAAATGTATTTCAATTTATTTTCCAATGCTAACATTTATTTTTTAACTTATTATTTTCCTATTCATTTATTGATTTGAATATGAAAGTACTGTATAAAAACTTTTCTTTTGTGTTCTTTTCAACAATTCATATACCAACTTATTATTATTATTCTATTTCTAATAATAACATTTACTAAAATATTTCACATACAAATTTATGATTTTAAAATTGACCTAATAACTGCTTGTTCAGTGTCATTACAATTATTTTATTTTGTTTATAATAATTAGTTAATATATATTAAACTAACATTAATTATATTTTTTTTCTTATAAAATATTACCATAATATTAATAGTATTAGATTATTAAAATAATTCATTAAATGTAATACTTCATGCTCTATTTGATATATATATATATATGAGTATTTTGAAGAAATTCAAATAAATATAAATATTATAAAAAAATATTTAAAATATATGAGGTTTTGGGATGTTATAGAAAGTCTTAACATACTTAAATTTATTGATTTAAAATAAAAGTCATGTTTTTCCATATCTTAGTTTTGCATGAGGAGTGTTTATATTCTTTATAACTTTACCAAAATAGCTACATTACGTAAACAAATTCAATTAATAATGACATTAATGAATAATTACTTGAATAATAATTTTTGTTATGCATTTTAATAATCAGAGCTCAAAACAGTGCAGAAAGTAGGTGAGGATACACATTAGAGAAATTTATTTAAAAAACTTAAAAATGAAATTATAACTAAAAAATTACTTTATTTTAAAATGGACCAACTGGTTTATAAATAATGAGTTGAAGATTGAATTGAAGTATAAAATATTTCCTGATTAAAAAATTAATAATCACCATTTTTATATTTGCCAAGTGTGTGACATAATACATAACCACAACATCCATGAACCATTGTGCATTGATTTGTCCTTATCTTTCATGTTGCTTGATTAATTATATCAATCCCCAAGTGACTTCTTTCAAGATTTTGTGTTGAACATAATTTAGTTTAGGAAGATCCTAAGATAAGTAAAATTATATGTATGAGATTTTTTATTTTATTTATATGTTCTTATGATATACAAAATTCTTAAATAAAAATTAAATATTATTAATGTTTTCAACATGTAAACAAACTAAATATCTATTTTTATATAGCGTGCAAGAGGATTTATTTAAAAAAAGTATTATAGATTGTATTACTAACTTGATGATACATGATCAACAGTTACACACATAGATTGATATCATAAAAGTCTCTTAATACTTTTATGGTTTATATATATAACATTTTTATCAATCATAAAAGTCACTTAATATCATATATATTTATGTGTGTATTTAACTAGGTAGATTTTTTTTTAAATTGATTAAATTTATAAATCCTGAAAATTATTTATTTATTTATAAAATGATTTCATATTTTTTTTTAAATAAATCATTTTAGCATATAGGTCACACACTGTGAATATATATTTTGAAATAGTGCTTTCTAATTAAATTAGATAAAAATATATATATATATATATATATTTCCACAATTAAATTTTAAAAAACATGTATATATATGTTAATTAGTGTAACAGTTAATTGTAATTTAATATCTTATTACAAGTGTCTATATAATAAAAAGACCAAGAAACATTACATATATGATGTCTACAAATATTTATAAGATTAGTAAACTAAAGTAGATTTAACTTCATACGGAATATATTGTATGAAATACATGTAAAACACTGTAAACAAAAAATGCAAATATAAGTAAGGTTTAGTTTATGGTTCGATAAAAAAAAAATTAAATCATTAAAGTTAAATCTAAATTAATTTAGATTATAATGGTAAAGTTTCGTCCTCTTTTTGGACAGGAGTTTCTTTCACCGGGGTTAAAATTAATACTGAGGGGTTGATAGGGGATATTCTGGTCTCGCTACTTGTGGAGATATTTTCGTGGGAGTATGAGAGAATTTATTGTTGAATTTTACATGCTATGGTGAAAACTCAAAAGATGGGGCTTACTAATGTCTCTGGCTGGAATGTGATTTTGCTTTGCTGCGTTTACTGCTATGACCAATGTTCATTGAATGTTTTGTAATCGATGAAATATTTGTCTTAATTACTGTGGGAAAATCAGATTTAGGATTACTCATATTTTTCGTGAAAGGAATGCATGTGCTGATAAATTAGCTAATCTAAGATTTATTCATAGAGAATCTTTTCATTAGTATAATAAGCTACTATTTAGTCAATTCTTATAATTCTTTTATAGATAGGTATAGTCTACTTGTGTATAGTTTTTGTAGGTTTAATTTCCCATATTTTGTATTTTCTTTTTTAATAATACTTTTTTTCATATGATGACCAATGATTGTTATTACTTGAGGTTTTAGCATAACTGAGATATAAGTTGTATAATAATGTCTAACATAATTTTTTTTTTTTTTTTAAAAATAAACTATAATTTTCATTAAAATGGTAATTTTATTTAAAAGATAAAAGAAGAAAATACAACAAATGTAAATGTAGAGAGGTTGCTAACTTCATTGACATTTGACAACTTCTACTTACATAACACGTGTTTATTGTGCCCGTATTTCGTGTTTAATTATATGACCAAACAAAAATTAGAACATCATAGGTACTAGTCGTTCTTTTTTCTTTTCGTTTGCTTTGACTATTTCATCAATTAATTTTTTAAATAAATGTGCTTTTTGCTAATGGAGAAGTCTTATACGTAAAGAGCAATACGTACATGTATGAGAGGGTATTGAATAATTGATTTTTTTCACTGTGTTGTTTTTCTTTTTCTTACTAAGTTTTAAGTTTTTATTTTCGGTACATAATGTAATTATTTTATGTGTTTATTTATATAATTTATAATAAACTATATTATTAATAAATCATATTTAATGGGTATAATTATAAAAATAAAATTATTTAATTTCTCGTGTTTCTTTTTATATTTGAGATTTTCGCCCTAATTGTGGATAACTTCTAGTTGTCGATAACTTCATATACCAAATATTATCTGATCGTCTCGGTAAAAAAAAAAATTATTATATAAGTATAATAGTTGTAAAGTGCATATTATATGTTGAAATGAAAAAATATTTTATAATAATATATTTAGAGTCAAGGGTTGAACACGTGCGTGGCTGCCGCTAGCAGCTGCGTCAGTTGTAGTTAGTTGACCGTGATGACCACATTTTTTTTTTTCTGTCTATTTTGTCGATATTATCAAATTCATATAATCTTAGGGTTTACATAATTTTATATTTGCTTTCAAATTCTTATACATTTACCAGTCAAAGTATAATTTCCAGCTGTACTCAGAAAAAAAAAAAACTTTTCACTTGATGTCAAAGTTATATTATGGCTAAATAAATAAATAGTTGTGCTGTTTTGATAGATATTTGATATAAGTATTTGTCCTTTATGATGAATCCTTCTATGTGGTCCATTTACAAATTTGATTTCTTTATTCATGGGTACAACTTAAAAGGTAATTTCTTTTAATACCTCAATATTTTTTTAATTTTGTGGACACGGAAAATGTTTAAATTATTTAAAATTTGAAAATATTATAAATTATATAATTCAAAAATTTATTTTGAATTCTGGAATTTAAAAATTCGAAATAAATTTTTGAATTATATAATTTAAAATATTAAAAATGTATTACATATTCTGTGATATAAAATATATTTTAATGGTATAATCTAGAAATATAACTCACAACTCAATATATTAGGCAATTCAAAACTACATTTCAAATTAGATAATTTAAAATTCAGAATATTTTTCTAAATCTAAAATTGTATCCAAATCCAAAATGTGTTTTTAGATTAAGTAATTTATAAATACATTTTAAATTCTACAATATATATTTTTAAATTACACAGTCTAACAGTATATTTTATATATATATATATATTATGGATTAGATGATCTAAAATATATTTTCTAAATTTTACAAACCAAAAATTTAAAACATGAGACTTTTTAGTTTTCTAACACCTTATCAAAAGTGCAAGAAGAAACTGGCCTCTTGTTTTGGCTGCAGGTCTAAATCTTTTAAAGGTCCACAACCCTTATAATTTATTGGACAATATATATGAACAACCTTAATTTTTTATATAACCACCTTACAACTCTAATACTATTATTTTAATATTTTTTTATATTGTTTAATTACAAATTTATTCTTTATTATATATATTTATTTATAAATCTATCCCATCAAAAGTTGTATATAACTCCAAGAGTTATCAACCTATCATTTTCCTAATTTATTACAAGTGGGTTTTTCTTCTCAGTTTCTAAAAAATCAAGACACCTATTCCTTGTCATAGGAAAGGTATTCTGGAAAGCAATAAATAATATTTCAAAAGAGATATTATGGAATTCAATTTTGTAGGGTGAAAGAAGACATGCCCTTATAGGTGAATAGATTATTGTAGATTGGGTTAAAATACAGAAAGGTTCACAACAAGGTAAAATACTTAAGAGAATCCACAACCTTCATAATTTGAGTAGTAGGTAAAGGGAGTTTGTGAGAGTATCATTTATATTAAAATAGGGTTTTGTAAGTTATTGTTGGGTGTAGCTTTTGCCTTAATTGTT
>Ga0123342_1005197_pt1 | contig 19152 bp, 4 predicted proteins | sample Turbeawhitnodule_FD_89960 | JGI IMG/M metagenome (GOLD analysis project Ga0123342, IMG submission 89960) | Root nodule microbial communities of legume samples collected from Mexico - Turtle bean Mexico white nodule | ecosystem: Host-associated > Plants > Roots > Nodule | place: Mexico: Nepantla... | reverse complement strand
AAAAAAAAAAAATGTATAAAAATAATATATATATATATAAATATATATATATATAAACATATATATATATATAAATATATATATATATATATATATATATATATATATATATATATATTGCTTATTGATATTTCTTAAGAAAAGAAGTTGATCTCAATCTCCTTCTTTACTCAAATGTTCAACAATCGTTTAAATGATATGCTCATCACTTGGACGACGACATTTCAAACTCAAAGATAATTGGTGTGACATTCTTCTTGTCAAAACAATGAGTTATCATTTAATAAACATATTCACTGCTTGAGGGACTTCTTAATCACTTAAATAATGAGACTCTATACCAAATACTTGCCCATGAAACTAGGAAACATTGTTAAAAAAATAAGTTTGACTACTCTAGTAGTCTAATAGGTATCATACACTATATTTTTCTACTTAACAAATGCAATTTGATCAATTTTGACAATTTTACCGTATTCTACCCATAATATTTGTTGCATGGTAATAATTTATAACAGTTATATCAATGTAAACTACACACTTAAATTTTCAACTACAAGAATAACACTTGCTACCAACTCCCATCTTTCAACTTCTTCATAACTTCAAGAAAAACTCTACTTTCTCCATTTTATAACCAAAATTCATCATTTCTCTAAAATTTTTTTCAAAAACATTAATTTTCATACTTCTACCTGCGATTCTCAAGATTCAAAACCTAACAAAGCAAACATACCCAAGTTTATGATCTACTTAAGAAGAAAGAGCTAACCTCATGCATTTGATTTCCCAAACCCTTGCATGTCTACCTATTCCTTTTTCAAATCCTGCGGCAGCTGTGCGAGCTCTTACCGCGTGCCATAAATGGAAAAGATGAAAGTTTAAAGAGAGAAGATAAAATTCAACTTATTCTTGCTCCATCTACCTCCTAACTAGATTATATATTAAAAAAAATGCTCTAGAAAGTAAATGACACCTTAGATTGCAATTTTGAAAGATGGAAAGGAAAGCAGAAGAATAAGGTAGTACAGAAAATTAAAAAAAAAAGTTTTTGTCTTTACAAAGGAAAAAAAGTTTTATTTTCTTTTTAGATTTCTATTAACACTCATTTTTTAATAAGTTCACGCCTTATCTATTTGTTTAAGCTCTAATATAATACTCTCCTCCATATCAAGTCCCTTCCATTTTGAGGTTTTTTACACAAATAATGTAATTTTTACCCGAATTCAAAACCTAACGAAGGAAACATACCCAAGTTTATGATCTACTTAAGAAAAAAGAGCTAACCTCATGCGTTTGGTTTCCCAAACCCTTGCATGTCAACCTTTAATAAAAAAGATGAAAGTTTAAAGAGAGAAGATAAAATTCAACTTATCCTTGCTCCATCTACCTCCTAACTAGATTATATATTCTAAAAAAAAAAAAATGCCCTAGAAAGTAAATGACACCTTAGATTGCAATTTTGAAAGATGGGAAGGAAAGTAGAAGAACAAGGTAGTATGGAAAATTTAAAAAAAAATGTTTTTATCTTTCCAAAGGAAAAATTTTCTTTTCTTTTAGATTTCTATTGAAACTCATTTTTTACTAAGTTCACGCTTTATATGTTTGTTTAAGCTCTAATATAATAGTCTCCTCCATATCAAGTCCCTTCCATTTTGAGGTTTTTTTACACAAATGATGTAAGTTTTACCCAAAATTACAAAAATGGGTAAATTTTTAAAAAATGGCACAATTGGGTAGTCGAGCTTTTAGTCATGTGAGGAAGCCTAATTTTAAAATGAAGAAGTTGTACTTACAAACACAACTACAATTCATATCATATTTTTTTTTGTCTTCTATGAAGTTGGGCATGCATTCATTTTTTTTATATATTTTTTGCTTTATAGTAAAGTTGTTCTACCAAACACATTTTTCAATCTTTTTTAAAATTCGAAATTTTGTAATATTTTCTGATATTTGTTAAAGTCATACTTCTTTGTAATTTTTTATTTATTTTAGGGTTTAGGGTTTCGAAACATGACTTCAACGAAAATAAAAAAATAGAAAAATTCAAATTAAAAGAAAAATTGAAAAACATGTTTGATAGCATGACTTTAGTATAAAACAAAATAAAAAATTAAAAAAACATACATGCACAACTTCACATAAGAAAAAATAAAATATGTTGATTGTACATTCTAAAGTTGTATCTGCTTGTAGAACTTACCAATTATGTAATTATTTAAAAATTACATCATTTCTATAAAAAAAAAAACTCACTTTCATTTCAATCTTAAATTCAAAACAACTCAACTTTAATTATATGGACTTATGTATTTACACTTTTCATTTATATCCCATGTATCATATCTTGAATAATATAATAACGAATCAATTTAATTTACAAATACAATAAATCACGCCCAAAATTCTCATAAGGATAATCTTGTCTGTAAAATGATCTAGTATTTTTTTCAATCTTCGTTTACCCTTCTCCATTTACCTAACTAACATGAAAATTTTTTAAAGGAGTTTTATGTTTAAAATTAGGTTAAATTATTTATTTATCTTCTATAAATTGTCTCCATTTTGTTCACATTATAAAGTCACTGTACTAATACTTTCTAGTTGTGATAAATTACCACAAATTATTTTCGAAGACTAGAATTTAAAATTTTATTATGTAGAGACTAAACTTTAAAGTGGAAACATTACAAGAATGCAATGAAGTAGAGACCAAAACATAATGTCGGCTCTATCCCAAACATTGTTAAATATGGTGAAATACACTATACTGTGACACAACCAAGCTTTGTATCGATCATGCTCTTCTAGGCAGATGCAAATGTAAATAAAGTATGTGATAGGGCATAACTGACGCAAGGAGGTAGGATAGAGATGCTAGGGCTTAGTCATCACAAGGTCTTAGGTGGGGGATGCGATGGCTTAATCCTCACAAGTGTTAGGTTAAGGTGCAAGGGCTTAGTCATTGCATGGTGTTAGGTAGGGTTGTTAGGGTTTAGCTGACGCTGGGTAAGGCTTATAAAGCCAAAACACATCTCATTTCTCCACGCTAGCCATTTTCTCCTACTTTCCGAAATTCCTAGATTATGCATTTTGTTCTTTTCCTCATTCTATGGTGCGTTGTTGGTCAAAGTGAGTTGGTGTGGAGGTTGTTGTTGCAATCTTGCAAGGCTCCTTGTTGGCTAAGATAGTGTGGAGGTTTGGGTAGGAGTTGGAGTAGTTAATGCTTCAAATCTATGTTCTTGATTCGTTTTTGGTTCTTGGTTAAAAGGTGAGTTTGTTCTTGGTTATGGATATTTCATTGTTGAGTTTGTGTTTAATTTTTATGGTTATGAGTTTGTATTCTAGGTGTGGATTGCATATAGTACTCTGCATACAACTAAAGTCTAATTTGATGAAGTTCATTTCTCATGGTTATTATTGTTGTAGACTTAATACAAGTTACTTGTAAGTATCTTACAAGAAAAAATGGTGACCCAATATTTCAAATTACACAAACACGGAGTTTCATTCTCATGTTATTTCAATTATGTGTACCTTTAATTTGAGTCATTGTTTCAAAATAATATTTGACAAAGCATTCAACTTAGAGAGGGCTTAACCCACTCTAGCATTTTTTTCTATTTGTATAACTACATATCTAAACACAAAATATTGTCTAAACATGCAACTTAGTAAGGGTTTGACTCACGCTATTAGCTTCCCAGGGTTGAGTTCACTCTATTAACTTCCTCTTAACAAGGACTGAACTCACTCTATTAGTCTTAAACGCTACCTTATTAGCTTTGATGTATAAAATGTCAATTTTTAACCCACATAAATTCAACGCAAATTTGATTTTAGAGTCGATTTTTTTTCCTCTTTGAGACAGTTAGTGGTTCACTCTATAATAAAGTTTTAATGTAGTAAAACAATAATATGAACTAGATAAATAATTTAGCCTTTAAAAATAGTGGATCTTAAAATATTTTCAAAAATAAATTTTATAAACCTTTCATTTGAATGCTTATTTAATTAAATTCGCATTCACTATTCCATAATAAATTGAAAAGGACAAAACTTAGTGCAAGAGTGTACTCATTTATCTTCTATACAATCTTCTTCTACTTTTTCTTTTCAAACAAATAACATAGAGTGATTTGTTTTCTCCTTTTATTAACTAATACAAAAAGATACTTATTCTTTTCTCTTTCTTCATTTTCTATCATATGCCAAGCAATGTGACAAGGTTCGACCTCTATTAATATTCAACATGGCTTAAATATTTTTAGACTCTAAAAATACAACGTTTTTTAGTCCTTAAAAAGTTTACTTGGTTATTTTATCCTGTAAGTTTTTTGCTTTTAGTTCTTATTATTTTGTTTTCATAGAAAATATGCATTTTATTTTAGTATTTATAATATGAAGATTATTTACTTTTAACCCCTATTAAATATTTTTCAAACGGACTAATTGAAAATAAACAAAAGTATTATAAGACTGGAATAATACTTTACCAAAACTAAGAATGTATTTAGACAATTTTTCTATATAAATATTTAGAAGAAAAAATAAACAAGTCTTTTCATAAGATAAAGTTGACTATGCATTAAGTTAAAAAAAATAAACAATATAAGATAGTTTTTACAAACTAATTTATGCATAAACTAATTCCAATTTATAAAAAGAAACTCATTTTAATTTTTCTTTTTATTCATTGTTGAGAAATGTGTCCGAATATATTTTACACTAATCATAAATAATGTTTTTCAATAAAAAAAAATATAAATATTTATTGACATGCCTATGTTCGTAGTTTTTCTACTCTTTATTATATCTTAAGACCCACTTACAGTGACATGGGACTCACCCCATGTGATTGGTGCATAATAATCTCTAACGTTGGGAAAAACAGCACGTGCCAATTCATAATTCAATTACTGTCACTGCCATTATTACATCACGTGATTCCTCTTTTTTATGCTTTATCAAACATCCTTTTATTTATTTGTTGCTAAATTAGGAATGAATCTTTAGTAAATTCTTTCTCCTTCAATGAACAATCATTACAACACATACCACTGATCAATAAATCAAAAATTCATCTTTAATTATTCAATTAATTTTAATTATAAAAAATATTATATATATAAAAAAATAAATCAACTTTTCTATTGTTTCTATTTTTTCCATTAAATCTAGGTTAAATATTACCGCTCTTAACAATGTTTCTTCGCGTTAAAATATTGAGAGAATGAAACTATTTAATGTAATAAAAATTAATTTAGAAATCAAATTTTTTTTAGTCTCGATGGTCTCTAATTTAGTCACTATACAACTAATTATTTTTTATTTCTATTTCATAATTTTTTTTAATGATAATTTTAGATGTTAAAAACATTTTTTTTAATTTGGAGAATTAAATTAAGTTTCTAATTTAAGATCATTAGCAGAATATATCATAAAACTCAGGAACTTAAAACATAAATAAGTCTATTTAAATTTAAAGTTACAAAAAAATCTGTTGGTCACGTTTCTTATTTAGTATGTTTGGGTGACCATTATGGTAGATTAATTTTGAATGAAATTTATTTTCCAACATTGATTTTAATTAAATTTATTTTTTAAGTAAAATGAATGATGTTTCAATGATATTTATTCTCAAAATCTTAATAAATCAATTAATTTTTTTCAAAAACGTAAAAGTTACTTAGACTTGTTTCACCTATAAATCAATTCTAAAATTTACCAGAAAAAACTAAAAATCCATTCTAAACTAACCGTTGGTTTGAATGTGTATCTTTCATTTTCATGTAAAATTCATATAAAAGTGTAAAAGTTATAAATCCTTGCTTCGATTTGGACAGATTAAAAACACTAAGCCAAACATAAAATAAAATCGCATTAACTATTATTTATTTCAACGTCATTTTTGAAGAATCCAGCTTAAATCCAAACCCTATAAAATAATTTAAAAAGTTTAATTTTATGCAATTGAAATAAATTTTACACTAAAAGTCAACTATATATAATTAAAATGGTAATATAACTTTTAAAATAATAAAGAAGTTGAACACAAGAGTTTGAATTATTTGATTATTGTCTGAATTTAGTTATTGACTGAACAATCTTACCACAGTTTTCCTATTTTTTCACTATTTTTTCACTGAGTTAGAATAGTGAAAAAATAAAACTTAAAACACTATCATCTGTAAATTTTAACTCAACTTTTACAATAATCATAATAAAAACAATAAAATTTACTGTAATATCATTTTATACATTATTATTATTATTATTTTTTAAAAAAAGTGTGAGGCTCCTTCTCTTTCAAAGACCTTTGAGTGGGCCCCACACTGTGGAAACTATGAAAGATTGAAGATTGCAGAACACTTCACTTTTTATAATCTGTTAAAGTTGTCTGCTTTTACACATCATTCACACACAACACAACCAACCATGCTTCTCATTTGAATTTCAAATTTGAATGTGGATGTACCCACAAACAAACGGTCACATACATAAAAATATATAACACCAATACTAATAATGCTAATACTAACAAAGAGAATCATAATAATAATGTGGTAAAGTTTGGATCTTTTGAGGTTTGGACGTTGCAGTGGAACATGGGGGACTCGACTTGTCTCATGCAGCAACCATTCTGCTATGCTTCAGGCATTTCCAATGAAGCCAATGAGGTCAGTTCTTTCACCAGTCACTTCTGTTTTCTGGGATATGAATTATTGCATTCTTAATCCCCTCAAATAACTTCCATGTTTTTTTTATATGTTTTTCTTACTCTTTTACTTGGACATGCATGTAGAGTATGAAACCATGGAACGAAAGAGAAAAAAAAAATTGCACTTTCAAAAGGGTGTTCGTTTCAAAAGCATGTAGATTCATACAACCTTTTGGGTTTGGTGGTCTCTTGGATTATATGTAGTTTGTTTGTAATTGTATACCTCAAATCTTAGTCTGAAGAGTACAGTTCTTCCACAAATAACAGTGTAGTATTTTACATGGACTTGGAATGTAATTTAGAGAGTGCAATTTAAGTTTCATCCACAGAATAACATGGTTAGCAAATAGGAACATGATTCTTGGGTCTTGGGTCTTGGGTCAGTTTGAGAAGTAGAAATGAAGGGAAAATGATGTTTTTCTAGAGGTCAACCCATGGTTTGTGAACAAGAACCCAAAGACATTGATTAATGTTTGATGGGTTACAATAACATAATTGATTGAAGCTTTCTAATTTGGCGTGTTGTTGGGTGCAATTAATCAAGAGGAGATTTTTCTTTCTATGTTCAATGAAGGTTCACCTTGAAAAAACTGTGAAACTTGTGCGTTTCAGAACAACCCGATTCATGCACTTGGGCAGTCAATTTCGTTTGGGAGGTTCATGTCAGAGTCCCTGGCATGGGAGAAGTGGTCCAGTTTCTCCCACAACCGCTATGTGGAGGAAGCAGAGAGGTACTCAAGACCTGGATCTGTTGCACAGAAGAAGGCTTTCTTTGAAGCTCACTACAGGAAACTTGCTGCTCAGAAGGCTGCTGCATTGCTTGAACAAGCAAACAATGGGGCACAAAACAATGCCACTGAACGAGAAGGCGAGGGAGTAATTAACAATGACAATAACAATGACACTGTCACTCATAATTCCCAAATAACTCCAAATTCTGAAGTGGTTGTCGAGGTAGAGCAAGATGCAAAGGTTTTGAGTGTTACCTCTGATGAGAATAATGCCATGGTCCAACTCACAGCCAGTGTAGAGGCAAGTGTTACACCTGAAAGTGTCAAGGTTGAGGGAACTGAGGCAGAGATGGAAGAAGTTGCCGTTGTAGGAAATTCAATGGAGGTTGAATTGCAAAACCAGCTTGAAGATCTTGATGCACAAAGGGAGCAAAATGAAAAGCTTAGTGTAACTGTAACACCAATTTTGACACCATTAGTGAAGGTTATTATGTTAATTTATTTCATGGAATGCTTTTCTTTTGATATTTTGAGGTCATGGCACTGACTTGTTATTGCAGCAGGTCTCTATATCTGATCAGGAAGTTTTGGCTAGTGTGGGCAAGAAGAAACCCCCAGTTTCTTCCTTAAAGTTGTCAAAGGCTAATGGAACCTCCAAGCTCACCTCTACACCTGTCAAGTCCACGGCTGCTATTTCTTTCAAAAAAGAAAACATTGCTTCACCAATGAGCATAAAACCTGCAAATGGAACCTCCAAGTTCAACACTACACCTGCTAAACCCATAGCTGCTACTTCTTTCAGAAGAGATAACATTCCTACACCAATGAGCAATAAACCTTCCAAGTCCACTGCTACACCTATTAAGTCAACTGCTGCTATTTCTTTCAGAAGAGATAATATTGTTACACCAATGAACAATATGCCTGTTGGATTAAGCACTGCAGATAAAAAGAGATCTACTCCAAGATCAGTTAATTTTACACCCATTAGGGAACTTAATAGGTTGACTGCATCAGTCATGAGAAAGTTTGAAAGTACAAGAGTTGGTGCTGGTCCTTCCAAGGCTTCAAAGGATAACTTGACTCCTATAAGAACTCCAACTATGGTATTTTTCAGCCTTTTGTTTCTTTTGAAAATTTTCACCCTATTCCAAGCCTCCTACTTTTATTTTGTCATGCTCATTCATGTTGCAATTTCCATCAAGGATGCTAAAGTGAGTCATTTTCCAATTGCAGGCTTCCAAGGAGATTCAAAAGCATTTTTCATTGACCCCATTAACTGAAAAGAAAAGGTACATGGTTTCTAACATGTTGTTAATTATACTTATAATGTGAAACTGTTTGCTTTCAGTTGTTTCTAGCTCTTTCGCAACCTGTATTGAGTATGGAAATTGTAAAATTTCAGGAACAAAACACCTCTTGATTTATCATCAGCACATACGGGTGGTCCTAAATGGAGCTTTCTTTCTGGAGAGTAAGTTATCTCCACTTGGGGGCTTTTGTTTCTCTAGTTATTGATTGTTAAGGTCTAACACCTTTGCAAGTTCTTTTACCAGTATATTGTATTGATCTTTAAGGGGCTTTTGTTTTCATTGTTATTGTCTTTAGACCTTTATTATCAATGTATTATTTGCATGCAGAAACAGAATGAAGTCCCCAATTATATCATCCCCTTTCAGCTTGAGGACAGAAGAAAGGGCTGCAAGAAGAAAGAAGGCAAAACCAAAAACCTTAATTTTCTCTTACATTCAGCTGATTATGAGACTTTGGTTATTAAAGTACTTATCTGTTGATCTTCATCAATTTTAGAAACTTGAAGAAAAGTTCAATGCTAATGAAGCACAAAAAGTGCAGCTGCATACCAAACTCAAGGTGGGTGGTGACAAGTAAAATTAATACCAAGTGAAACATTGTTGTGAGATTTATCTTACTTTGTTCCTTGGAATTTAGTTAATCAATTACACCCAATCCTCGTTTTTGCAGGAGAAAACAGAGACTGAGATTATTAGAAAACTGCGCCAAAGCTTTTGCTTCAAAGCAAGGCCACTACCTGATTTTTACAAGGAAAGAAAAACATCGAAGAGTGAGACAAAAAAGGTATTTTTCTCAAATTGCAGTTCAGAATTGGACAATGCAGAGAATTCTAGATTGTTTTATATTTGAGACAAGATTTTGTTTTTACTTTAGTTTCTTTTTTTGAAAGTCTTCATAGATAACGGTGAAAACAAAGTTATTTTCTGTGTTTCCTGCACGCTTGTTTTCTTCAAAAATAAAATATACACTTTGTTTTTGAAACTTTCGAAATTCAAACAAAGTGGTTATGTGTCGTGTTCATAATTAGAAGTAAAACTAAAAGATAAAAACAATAAATGTTTTTCAAACCAGACAAGTTCAAATCCATGATAGTGGTGAGCAAATTTTCAGTATCTTACCTACTCCTTTATCAGTTCTCTCTTATATTTTCATTCTTTTGCTTAAATATTTTTGAGACCTTATAGTCCTATGAAATAAATGAGTTTTAATTTCTGTGTATTTTATTTTTATTCCTCTAACATTAAAAAGCACTACTTTTTTATTCTAGTATGACACTAGTATTATATGACTATCAATAAATCATTTTTATTTATTTATCAAGTATTAAAAGTAATAAAATCAAGAAAATTTTAGGTACAAAAATTAAAATTCATATATCCCACAAAGACTAAAATAATGATCTCAATTTTTTTAAAAATGAAAAAACAAAGATTTTTTTGTACAGAAATGAAAATCCGCTAATTTTTTAAATATTTTTTTTTTTATCTGAACAAATTAAAATGGAAGAAAAGTAATTGAAACATATTATGGTTTATAACAAGTCCATGATCAGGAAGCACTTAATTTTTTTCCATCAGAACTTTCTGATTACTAATAGCTAAAAGTTCTATTGCTGTCTTCCAGGACCTACTGACACATTCTGAAACAAGTAAAGATGGAAGGAAATCCACTCCCACTATGGCAGAGAGTAAAACTTATTTTCCTCCCAACAGACCTGTTTTGAAAACCAGTGGCACTAAGCATTTGCAGGGAAAGAGTGGTCGCACCTTGACTCATCCTCTAACTTCAACTTCCACCACAATTCCAACTCATGAGAATGCATCACCAAATATTCAGCACGGATTCCAGAATGCTAGAAACTACAAATATTAACCATGTTGATTCCAAATTAACCATGGGAGGAAAGATTAGTGCAAACTTGTAAATGTAGCTTGTATTGTATCACATTAGTTAGACTCAATGATCATAAGTGTTAGCCTTGTTGCATTCTGGGTATATAGCAACATTGGTCATTACTGGCCTTCTGACATGATATTCCTTTTTCTATTTCCACCCTCACCCTCACCATTGTTGACCAATTCATTATTTTAAAATGTATTAGATTTTTTGTAGAATTCATGCTCAAGCTGTAGCTAGATCTTCCTACTCTAAGATAGTGGTGCCTAGAAATGAAAATACTAAATCACAGTTATATAACTGGAATTGCAAATTGGTTTATAATCACCAAAGGAAGTATATAGTGTACAATAGTCTCAAATATAAATAAGAGAAAAATTATTTGTCAATTAAGAAAGTTAGTTTACATTATTTATTTCTAGTAACCTCATTTAAAAACCACCTTTTTATGCTAAACTTCTCTTCATTGAAATTTGATATGTATAAAAATGTCATTGAAAATAAGGCCTAAATTAAATGAAGGATATTGTGAACATAATATCATTATATAGTGAATTTAATTAAAATTTACATATATTTGAGACCAATCCTTTATGGAAATTTATTTGCTTATTTCAAAATCAGAGTGTGTTTCTGTATCTAGATCTTTGACTTACAAGCTAACCTTTCAGGAAGATGTACAGCTTTCAGACTAAACATTACATAGGTTGCATAGGTTACAAAGCTAACCTTTGACTAAACATTACATAAGCTGCTTGTTCTGGTAGTGAAACGCTACTTTGTATCTGCCATGGTTACAAAACGGCACCCTTGGTTAGTCTAAACCCTCCAATTTACAATTTCAATTTGCCTATATAGTGGTCAAACTCTAGCATCTTTTGTCCATCTCTTTAATATGTAGCGAGATGGAACAATCCTTATGTTCACATAGTCAAGAACTTTTAATGCATGGCAGCATAATATCCCCACATACTCAAATTTCATACAGCAGCAGCTGATTGTCTCATTAGAAGAATCAAATGTGACCGAATACTCTCGTGCCTGTTCATATACGCTAACTTTATAATAATACAACGATCCATTTTCAGTGCAATGCTTTATCACTAGATTCAAACATGCTTCATATTCTTTCTGAAATAACTCAAATATCTTTGGTGTGTATGGAGCACTTGCATGCTTTAACGTAATGATATTCCCCAGCAGCGGTGGCATACGCTGGCTCATGTCAAAATTGGCATCTAATTCCTTGTAGTGCCAATCAGTAACAACTTTAACAAGATACTTGAAAAGTGGAAGAATGTCGGAGTCGTGCTTTAGGTACCTTTTCAAGTTGCCACTAAGATTTTCTCTCAGTAGCATGCTTTCTATGTCGGCACAAAAAAATTGTCTTCGATATGCTATGGCCCATCGATCTCTGCTTCCAAATATTTGTTGTAACCATTCATTTTCCCACAGATTATAGTTGTCCATGAGAGCATTCCATTCATTAACAAAATAGTCCTCCTCCTCGTGATGAAAAAGGCAGCTTCTTAAATCATTTACAAAAGAATCAGATCCAGCAGAAACATGACTCAGATGCTTGAGGGCATCTTGATAGACATGCCATACACAAACTCGATGATTTGTTTCGGGTAGTATGGCATTGAGTGCTTCAGCTGTTACAACATCTAGATCTGTCAGTATTGTCTTTGGCTTTCTTCCAGACATTGCCTGAAGATTCTACAGCCACTTCAAAGATTCTACAGATTCGTTATAAAGAAGTGCAGCCCCAAAGATAGTCATTTGCTGGTGATTATTTATACCAAGGAATGGAACAAATGGCCGGGAGTCCTTATAGTATTTATAACTGCTATCAAAACAAACAACATCACCAAAATCAGTGTAATCTACCATCATCTTTGTATCAGCCCAAAATATATTAGTTATTTGATCATCAGCATCAAGCTGGAATGCGTAAAAGAAAGAAGGATTCTTTGATTGCTTGCTTCGGAAGTGATGCTTAATCTTTTCAATTTCTCCCTCTTTTATGTTGATAGTACATTTGAAAGGTAGTTTATAATCACGGCCTATGGGATCAGAACCAAGACGAGCCTTGCAATTGGTTTCAGAGGTTGATGTAGGCAGCAAGTTGGACCCATCTACTAAGTTTTCAATTTGAGTAGCAGTTAGCCCCTTTTGTGATCTTAACAAGTGCACTCTACAAGCAGCAACAAGTTCATGATTATGCTTTTCTTCAAAGTGTGTAACATGATACCTACCATCAGGTTGGCGAGAAATAACCAGTTGGGCCAAACATCCAATTCTAGTATCCTTCCGAGGTCTCTTTGGATTCATATCTCGTCTGTCTTTCTGCCGAAAACCTTCTCTGAAGCAAGTAAATCGTCTAGATGCCACAGCACCATCAATTTTACTCCTATTTACATAATCTTTTCTTACACTGAAACCAACACGTCCAGCATATGTATTATAAAATTCATATGCATGCTCGTCTGAGTCAAATCCCATTCCCAGTTTTGGTACCTCATCTAACCCGGATACAGTTAAGTTTGCTTCAATAGCTTGAGCAAAACTCAATCTTTTCTGTGACGGTAACATATGAGCAGTACAGGGTGTTACAAACTCATGATTGTGTTCAGTTTCAAAATGAGTGACCTGAAACTTGCCATTTGGCTGACGAGCAATAGTCATGTGTGCCAAACAACCAGTTCTTGTTTCCTGCTGAAATTTCCTCAAGAATGTACCATTTTTGTTTGGCCGATAACCCTGTCTATGGCATGTGTATCTTCTGGATACCACTGCACCATTTATCCTACTTTTGTTGACAAAATCCTTTCTTACGCTAAAACCTTTCTGGACAGCATACATGCTATAACATTTGTAAGCATTGTCTTCTGATTCAAACTCCATACCAATTTTTGGTGCCACATATATTTCGTTCTCATTTTTCACATCAGTACTAGGCATTGATACATTAACAGATGTAGCACAGGGGTTCTCACACAGCTGTCCACTACTGACATTATCATTATGAAATTTGTCAACATGGAAAATATTTGATGTCTGGCATTCATCATTAATTTCCATGTGACTATGGTCAACAGGACAAACATTCGGATCTGTACACTCATTCCCAGTGTCAATGACCTTAATAGTGTCTGCTACAGAAGAATCACTGGGGTTCCGAGTCTGACTCTCTTGCCCCATATCAATTACCACCTCGGCAGATATTGGACATTCTTTTTCTGCATCTTCCAGGGGCTGCCTTTCTATATCAGGTTCAGTACCCTCCATCAACCTGTACTCAAAATATACACAAGGAAAACATGTAAGGGCGAATAATGCAGCAGCAACACATGACAGACAGCATAATACACACATTAATAAGGTGTTTAGGGTGGTGGTGAGAGGAGCCATAACCAATTTTAATTTAATGGGAAGCAACTTGCTTTGGAAAAATAATGTTTTTTACATGGTTTTGGGGTATCCACTGTGATTTTGAAGGTATCCAAATACAGAAATTTCAAATTATATCAGAACAAAACATGTTATAAGATCTCTAGGCTACAGGTTAGAAGGAAAAAAATACTTCAAAAGTTTTAAATCATAGTTATGAATCCTGGATAATCCTGAAAACATCGAGGTGGGACAGATGTCATAAATATTATAATTGCTCAAAATAGTATATTATAGATGAAATAGGTAAAGAATATAAATAGTTACAAATATTATAAATATACAAATGCCCAAAATTTTAAAACATCTAAATTTAAAGACAATTTTAGATCACCAAAAATTGAAGACATACAAAAGGGAACAGAGTAAATAACAAAGAAGAAAGACACATGAAAAGGCCAAAAGAAGCTCAGTCTCAGATAAAGAACAGAGCACTGCCACGGGGAGAGAATAGAATGTTGCTACAGAAGTCATGGGTTGTCTCAACATCACCATAGAATGTTAGAGATGGCACCAAAGAGTTGATGTGATTCAATGAAAACCAGGGTTTCATTTCAAACCCTTAGATTCAATCAAACATCACTTGATCGTCCATATGTTCATTTACATCACTCTACATTTTTCTTCTCTAGAGGGACAAAAAGGATAGGATAACTAATTTAAAACTTCTTTAACAGGAAAAAAAATGGTATGGAACAACATAATTTTAACAAGGGTTTTGAATTTATATGTGATAAGAAATAAGTGAGTTACATACTCAGCTGATGTATATTTCATATATTTGAAAAAGAGAAGAGTGCATTAAAAAGGAAAGTTATATCCGATAACACATGCAAGGAACATACACCCAAAAAGCAGCTTTATAAAAGTTGTATACAATATAATAAAAAATCATAATTTTAACACTCTCTCAAGCAGGAGCAACTAAATCATATGCACTATGCTTGGAACATACAAACTGAATTCTAGGCCCTCTCAAAGACTCTATGAGAATGTCTGCAAGTTGGTCGTTAGAACTGATAACTGTGTTTTGTACTAATTTAAGTATGAATAGAGACCTGATTGTTGCATGATAAAAAATACCACCTAAATGCTTCGTTTGGAAATCTAATAATAGGAGGAAAGAAATGCAATTGAATAGGGATATTTAATGATGAAGTAAAGTAAAATTACCAGAAATGTTGTTAGACAGAAGCAAATACAGCATGTTGACAATAAGACAAGATTGCAGGTTTATTATAGGAGAAGGTTTAAAAACAATAACTAAGAATATAGTTGCAAGGTAGCTTTTACAGCATAGTGTTTGTTAGCAGTTAGGACCCCTTTTCATAGGAAGTTTAGGGGAAATGGGAGGAGTTTTTCAGGGAATTGAGTTTTGTAACAGGAATACTCCAGTAGAAAGGAGAGTGCACCTTTGTATCTTCTGCTGTATGATTAGTGAAATTAGAGAAGTTCAGATTTACTTTTTGTTTTCTCTGAAAATAGTGTTGATTCATAACAAATGTATTGGGATATTTGATGACGAAATGAAGGAAAGTTTTTATTTCTTTGTTTGGGAAGTAAATGACGTCATAAGAAAATTACTAAACAATAAGTTCATTCAATCCCATACTCCTCCCACATTACGAAACAGGACAAATGAGGTACATTCCATTTCCTTCCAAGCTATTTAAAGTTCAAATTTGATTTGCATCATAGAAAAACCATTTTACACCACTATTCAATGATGTTTTGACAATATTTCATTTTGAAAGACTAGAAAATGAGGAAATATAAACAAATAGAGGTTCAAAATGATACAAACACACTTCAATTCAAGAAAGAACCAACCCAGCAGAGAAGACTAATTCAGGAAATTAATCCAAAACAATTGAGGAAACAAGATATTACAAAAATGGCAGTGCTGAATACTTGCACTACCCACTCTCTCTCAACACTCCGTTAAGTTCATTTCGTATCACAAATCATTAGCCACATCATCACAAACACATCATTGCCGATAAAAAAAAAAAAATCACAAACACATCCAAAACAAAAAGCAGAAGACTTCAATCAATCGCCTAATGCATATACACACACACCAAATATGAGCACTAGTGAGAGAACAACGTTTTAGGGTTTAGGGTAACCATGCATATATCCTAAACAAAGCAATGCACCAAACCAGTAATCACACAACAACTTGACTAGGGATAAAATTAGCATGAAAAAAAAACAGAGGAATTAGAAAGGGGAAAATTAGATTCAATTAATTGGCACTGAAAAAGAGCTTAAATCAAATTGTTCTAATAAATTGCATTGGTTCCTGAGTTAATAATTGCATTACTGATACAGAAAATTAAGAGGCATAAGAGCGAAAGCATAGAGATTGTGAAAACCTAAAGAATCGGAAGAACAGTAGGAATTTTATTAGGGCTTAAAATAATTGGGAGCAGTTACCGACACCAAAGGGAAACGGAGAGAAAGTGGGCAATTCTCCTCTCTGCAGTTTCTTGTTTACAAGGCGAGTTAAAGTTTGTATAGTCTTGCTTGAATGTTCTATATTATTATAAATTTTTATGTATAATATTTTATAAGACTGGAATAATTACTTTATAAAAAATAAAAATAATTATATATATAATTATATATAATTATATATATATATATTAAATTTAACAATAATTATACTATTATGAGATGAGTTTTTCTTGATGTGTACTTTAATAATTATTAAAAGTTAATTTTCTATATCAGTTTTTATATTTTAGTAGGTCAGAGTAATTTGTATTTAAAAGATATTAATTATAATTTTGTATACTATTCATTTTTCATTTTTAACCTTTTTTTCCTTATTATACCTAATTTATTATAATTCTTATCATATTTTTAATTTTTGTTAGTATATACGTTAGTACCTGTGATTATAGTTGTTTGGAATATTTATTTACAACATTAAAAATTTTGTTTGCAAGATTTATTAACAATATTTAAAAGTGATAAAAAAAAAAATCTACAATTTAGGTAAACACACTCCTATACCACTTTACCCATATCCTTCCTCTCTATTTTAAATTTTTTTCTCATATCCGAAGTAATTAAAATTAAGAGTTGCTTTTAATCGATCATACTTTTAAATAAAGTAAACTTTTTTGTTTATTTTAAATATTTTTTATTTTTAGATTTGATATTAATATTTCAACTTGGTTAAACTTTTCCTCAACTCTTATTATATTTGAATACATTGTTATAGATTTTTATATGTTGAATCATTCTTTTATTTGAGCTTAACCTTTCTTTAGAAACAATACATTATAGATATTGAAATTATTTAAGTTTTTTTTATGTAACTTTATGATAGATTATTATACGTGAAAGTGATGTGATCACAATATCTTGAGTTTTATGTAGGATTGTGTGTCGTTTTATATATTTTAAATGTTTAAATTTTTTAGATGAATATTAAATGATATGAGATTTGTATAGTTTGAAGGAATGAAATTTGTTCTATGTTATTAATTTTGTCTTAAAATACCTTATTCAAAATATAAGCACAACACTTGAAGTCAAGTGTAAGAATATTGTTTAACTTTTTTTATTAATTGAGGATTACTTTTAAATATTCTCAATATGATACTCTTGTTGAGATACTGAGACAATGACTGAATTTTGCATTAAAGTATACAATTTCTTAAACTGAGTTTTGAATATGGTTTACATGAGTATAGTTAATTCCTATAGTTTTCTCATACATTAATTTGAGTTTGATGAGAATGGAAATATATATAGAGAGTTTGAATGATTATAGTTGAATTGAAATGAGTGAAGGGTGATGTTTGAGCAAATTAGGAATTGTATTGATGGTTTTGAATTTTTTAAAAGTTGTTTTCATTAAAATAGTTTAGAATAAAACCTTTGAAAACATATTGGGTTCTATTATATGAAGTTGATTTTATGATATTTCTTCTCAAACGAAGGATTTTTCACTTAAGTGAAAATAGAGCAAAAATTTAAACTTTGTTCTCAGCCATATTTTCCCTTAAGCGAATGATTTTTCGCTCAAGTGAAATTAGAGTTGAAAATCAACCTTGCTTGCAACCCTATTTTTGTTTGAGCGAACTTTATTTCCACTCAAGCAAATGATTTTCCGCTCAAACAAAAATAGAGCTACAACTCAACCCTTGAGGAAGAAGGATTATCTATAGAAAAGGTGTATGCCGCTTTAAACAATAATGACTTATCATTATTTAATAAAGATAGTTAGAATCGTACGAGGAATGTTTCAAAGAAAGATTTAGACGTTGAAGATATTGAAGCCACTTCCAATTATTGTAAGTGAAAACAAGTTGAAAATCCAAATACTTTTTTGTGTAAACCAATGTGATGAATAGTCTTAAATGGGATTTTTGGTGTGGATGCTAGATCAAAAATTGTTTACCAACAATTTGAAAATGCTATAACTTTTGATACAACATACAAAACTAACAGGTATAATATATTGTTTGCCCTATTTATTGGATTAAATAATCAATATAAGTCATTGTGTTTAGTTGTGCCTTATTCCAAGACAACTAAGAGAGTTCATTTAAATAGTTGTTTCATACTTGACTAGAGGCAATGGGTGGGAAACAACTATTATCTATACTGACAGGTCGAGATTTAGCAATTGGAGTTGGTATTACAAAAGTATTTTGTCTTTCCTTGTGGCACATTATGAAGAAGTTTCTTGAGAAGTTAGCTAATATATCATATAAGATTTGTTTTCAAATCAGAAAAAATACATTTAAGACTCACCTATTATTCAAATATTTGAAGAAAAATGGAATTATTTAATGATTGAGTATAATTTGAGAGGAAATGAATGACTTCTAGAACTATATAACATTAAAGAATCATAGGCACTCATTTACAATATAAGTATCTTTTTTGTTGGGATGAATACTACATAAAGAAGTGAAAATATTTTTTTTCTTTTTTTTTTTTTTTTTTAAATAGAAAATTTTTTGAAATTTTTTTTTATTTTAGGGATATGTAGAAGTTTTTTTTTTTTTTTTT
>Ga0123342_1005196_pt1 | contig 19155 bp, 9 predicted proteins | sample Turbeawhitnodule_FD_89960 | JGI IMG/M metagenome (GOLD analysis project Ga0123342, IMG submission 89960) | Root nodule microbial communities of legume samples collected from Mexico - Turtle bean Mexico white nodule | ecosystem: Host-associated > Plants > Roots > Nodule | place: Mexico: Nepantla... | reverse complement strand
TGCAAGTTTTGGTGAGTTCTTGAAACATAGAACATTGATCCATTTCTATTAAAAGTGCCTATTCATTCTCCAACTCAAGTTGATTCCATAAAATGTCAAAGAATCATCTATATCTTGCTATTGTAATCACATAAGGCGTCCTTAGCAGGGTGCGAACAATATATGAAAGTACTTGTGTGAAATTTTTCAGAATTTTTCAACGCAATAAGGACCCAAAATAAAATTGTAGAATGTAGGGCGAAATTTCAAAAATTTTGCTAGAGGAAAGCATTGGTTTTTTCACAAAATTTCAGAAAAATTTCCCCAAAATAATTTTTTTCCTGAAATTCCACGTAAGAATCTAGACTGAATTTGGAACAAAACGCGACAAATTTCACGTCAAACGGATGAGTATTCACCTTGGAGAAAAATCAAACAGTTTCACACACAAACGAGGCTTCCTTTCAACTTTGGCAGTGATGAATAAAAAATTTATTTAAAATCTTGTGGGACGAATCTAGGACTCAAATCTTAGCCAAAACACAATAAACACAATGACGAATGTCTGATAAAATTTCCAGACCTAAAGACCCAAGGAATAGGGCGTAGTAAGACCCAGACCAAGAGTTACCAAAACGGGTTTTCAAAAAAAAAAAATCCTGGCTTTTCTTCTCTGTATCTCCCATTTTGTGATTTGTTTATGGGCGAGCGTCCTTATCAGGGTGCAAACAATATATGAAAGTACTTGTGTGAATTTTTTTCAGAATTTTTCAATGCAATAAGGACCCAAAATAAAATTGCAGAATGTAGTTCGAAATTTCACAAATTTTGCTAGAGGATAGCATTGGTTTTTCATAAAATTTCAGAAAAATTTCCCGAAATAATTTTTTCCTGAAATTCCACGTAAGAATCTGGACTGAATTTGGAACACAACACGACAAATTTCACGTCAAACGGATGAGTATTCACCTAGGAAAAAAATCAAACAGTTTCACACACAAACGAGCCTTCCTTTCAACTTTGACAATGATGAATAAAAAATTTATTGAAAATCTTGTGGGACAAATCTGGGGCTCAAATCTCAGCCAAAACTCAATAAAAACAATGACAAATGTCTAATAAAATTTCAGACCTAAAGACCCAAGAAATAGGGCGTAGTAAGACCCAGACCGAGAGTGGACAAAACAAGTTTTCCGAGAAAAAAAAGTCTTGGCTTTTCTTCCCTATATCTCCCATTTTGTGATTTGTTTATGGACGGGCGTCCTTAGCAGGGTGCGAACAATATATGAAAGTACTAGTGTGAAATTTTTCAGAATTTTTCAACGCAATAAGGACCCAAAATAAAATTGTGGAAAGTAGAGCGAAATTTCACAAATTTTGCTAGAGGATAGCCTTGGTTTTCACAAATTTCAGAAAAATTGTCCCGAAATAATTTTTTCCTGAAATTCCACGTAAGAATCTGGACTAAATTTGGGATAAAACGCAACAAATTTCTCGTCAAACGGAAGAGTATTCACCTAGGAAAAAAATCAAATAGTTTCACACACAAAGGAACCTTCCTTTCAACCGTGGTAGTGATGAATTAAAAATTTATTTAAAACCTTGTGGGGAAAATCCTGGGCTTAAATCTCAGCCAAAACTCAATACACACAATAACGAATGTCTGGTAAAATTTTCAAACTAAAAGACCTAAGGAATAGGGCGTAGTAAGACCCAGACAGAGAGTGAACAAAATCGGTTTTTCGAAAACAAAATGTCATGGCTTTTCTTCACTGTATCTCCTTTTTTGTGGTTTGTTTATTGACGTGCCTCCTTAGCAAGGTACAAACAACATGTGAAAGTACTAGTGTGAATTTTTTCGGAATTTTTCAACGCAATAAGGACCTTGAATAAAATATTAGAGTGTAAGGCGAAATTTCACAAATTTTCCTAAGCCTTGGTTTTTCACAAAATTTCAAAAAAATTGTCCCGAAATAATTTTTTTCTAAAATTTTACGTAAGAATTTGGATTAAATTTGGGACAAAACACAACAAATTTCACGTCAAACGGATGAGTATTCACCTAGGAAAAAAATCAAACAGTTTGACACACAAACGAACCTTCTTCTCAAACCTGACAGTAATAAATAAAAAATTATTGAAAATCTTGTGGAATGAATCTGGAGCTTAAATCTCAGCCAAAACTCAATACACACAATCACGAATGTCTGGTAAAATTTTCAGACCAAAAGACTCAACCAATAGGGCAAAGTAAGACCCAGACCGAGAGTGAAGAAAATTTGTTTTTCGAAAACAGATGTCCTAGCTTTTATTCCCTATATCTCCCTTTTTGTGATTTGTTTATAGACGTGCCTCCTTAGCAGGGTGGAAACAACATAAGAAAGTACTAGTGTGAATTTTTTCGGAATTTTTTGATGCAATAAGGACCCAGAATAAATTTGCAGAAAGTAAGACGAAATTTCACAAATTTTGCAGATAGCCTTGGTTTTTCACAAAATTTCAGAAAAATTGTCCCGAAATAAATTTTTCCTGATATTCCACGTAAGAATCTGGACTGAATTTGAAACAAAACGCGACAAATTTCACGTCAAACGGATGAGTATTGACCTAGGAAAAAATCAAACAGTTTCACACACTAACGAACCTTTCTTTCAACCCTGGCAGTGATGAATAGAAAATTAATTGAAAATCTTGTAGGGCGAATATGGGGCTCAAATCTAAGCCAAAACTCAAGAAACACAATGACGAATGTTTGGGAAAATTTTCAGACCAAAAGGCCCAAGGAATAGGGCGCAGTAAGACCCAGACTGAGAGTGAACAAAACGGTTCTCTGAAAACAAAATGTCCTAGCTTTTCTTCCCTATATCTCCAATTTTGTGATTTGTTTATGCACAAGCGTCATTAGCAGGTGCGAACAACATATAAAAGTACTTGTGTGAAATCTTTTGAAATTTTTCAACGCAATAAGGACGCATAAAAAATTGCAGTAAGTGGGGCGAAATTTCACAAATTTTGCTATAGGATAGCCTTGGATTTTCACAAATTTCAGAAAATTAGTCCCGAAATAATTTTTTCATGAAATTCCACGAAAGAATCTGGACTGAATTTGGGATAAAACGCGACAAATTTCACGTTAAACGGATGAGTATTCACCTAGGAAAAAAATCAAACAGCTTGACACACAAACGAGCCTTCCTTTCAAGTTTGGCAGTGATGAATAAAAAATTTATTTAAAATCTTGTGGGACGAATCTAGAGCTCAAATCTCAGCCAAAACTCAATAAACACAATGACGAATGTCTGATTAAATTTTCAGACATAAAGACCCAAGGAATAGGGCGTAGTAAGACCCAGACCGAGAGTGAACAAAATCGGTTTTCTGAAAACAAAATGTCCTGGCTATTCTTCCCTATATCTCTCTTTTTGTGAATTGTTTATGGACGTACCTCCTTAGCAGGGTGCAAAAAACATATGAAAGTAGTAGTGTGAATTTTTTCGGAATTTTTCAACCCAATATGGACCCATAATAAAATTGCAGAAACTATGACAAAACATCTCAAATTCTGCTAGAGGATAGCCTTGATTTTTCACAAAATTTTAGAAAAATTGTCCCGAAATATTTTTTTCCTAAAATTCTATGTAAGAATCTATACTGAATTTGGGGCAAAACTCGACACATTTCACGTCAAACGAATGAGTATTCACCGACGAAAAAAATCAAACAGTTTAACACACAAACAAACCTTCCTTTCAATCGTAGCAGTGATGAATACAAAATTTATTTGAAAATATTGTGGGACGAATCTGGGGCTCAAATCTCAACCAAAACTCAATAAACACGATGACGAATGTGTGGTAATATTTCCATACCAAAAGACCCAAGGAATAGGGCGTAGTAGGACCCAGATCGAGAGCGAACAAAACCGGTTTTCTGAAAACAAAATGTCCTGGTTTTTCTACCCTATATCTTCCATTTTGTGATTTGTTTATGGACGGGCGTCCTTAGCAGGGTGCAAACAACATATGAAACTACTTGTGTGAATTTTTTCGGAATTTATCAACGCAATAAGGACTCATAATAAAATTGAAGAAAGTAGGGCAATACTTCACAAATTTTGCTAGAGGATGATAGCCTTGGATTTTCTCAAATTTTAGAAAAATTGTCCCGAAATAAATTTTTTCCTGAAATTCCACATAAGAATCTGGACTGAATTTGGGACAAAACGCGAAAAAAATTCATGTCAAACGGATGAGTATTCACCTAGGAAAAAAATCAAATAGTTTCACACATAAACGAACCTTCCTTTCAACCGTGGCAGTGATGAATAAAAAATTTATTGAAAATTTTGTGGGACGAATCTGGGACTCAAATCTCAGACAAAACTCAATACACACAATGACGAATGGCTGGTAAAATTTTCAGACCAAAAGAACCAAGGAATATGGCGTAGTATCACCCAGACCGAGAGTGAACAAAATCGGTTTTCCAAAAATGAAATGTTCTGGCTTTTCTTCCCTATATCTCCCTTTTTGTGATTTGTCTATGGACGTGCCTCCTTAGCAGGATGCAAACAACATATGAAAGTACTAGTGTGAATTTTTTCAGAACTTTTCGACGCAATAAGGACCCAAAATAAAGTTGCAGAAAGTAGGACGAAATTTCACAAATTTTTCTAGAGGATAGCCTTGGTTTTTCAGAATATTTCAGAAAAATTTTCGCAAAATAACTTTTCCCTGAAATTCCACGTAAGAATCTGGACCAAATTTGGGACAAAACGCGACAAATTTCACGTCAAACGGATGAGTATTCACCTACGAAAAAAATCAAACAGTTTCACACACAAACGAACCTTACTTTCAATCCTGACAATAATCAATAAAAAATTTATTGAAAATCTTGTGGGACGAATCTAAAGCTCAAATCTCAGCCAAAACTCAATAAACACAATGACGAATGTCTTGTAAAATTTTCATACCAAAAGACTCAAGGAATAGGGCATAGTAAGACCCAGACCGAGAGTGAACAAAACCGGATATCGAAAAAAAAATGTCCTGGATTTTCTACCCTATATCTCCCATTTTGTGATTTGTTTATGGACGGGCGTCCTTAGCAGGGTGCAAATAACATAGGAAAGTACTTGTGTGAAATTTTTCAGAATTTTTCAATGCAATTGTGGACCCAAAATAAAATTGCATAAAGTGTGGCGAAATTTCACAAATTTTGCTAGAGGATAGCCTTGGATTTTCACAAATTTCAGAAAAATTGTCCTGAAATAATTTTTTCCTGAAATTGCACGTAAGAATATGGACTGAATTTGGGACAAAAAGTGACAAATTTCACGTCAAATGGATTAGTATTCTCCTAGGAAAAAAATCAAACAATTTCATACACAAATGAACTTTCCTTCAACCATGGTAGTGATGAATAAAAAATCATGTGGGACGAATCTGGGGCTCAAATCTCAGTCGAAACTCAATACACACAATGACGAATGTCTTGTAAAATTTTCAGACCAAAAGACCCAAGGAATTGGGCGTAGTAAGACCCAAACCGAGAGTGAACAAAACCGGTTTTCCGAAAATGAAATGTCTTGGCTTTTCTTCCCTATATCTCCCTTTTTGTGATTTGTTTATGGATGTGTCTCCTTAGCAAGGTGCAAACAACATATGAAAGTACTAGTGTTAATTTTTTCGGAATTTTTCAACGCAATATGGATCTTGAATAAAATTGCAGATTGTAGGGCGAAATTTTACAAATTTTGCTAGAGGATAGCCTTGGTTTTTCACAAAATTTCAGAAAAATTGTTCCGAAATAATTTTATCTTGAAATTCCACATAAGAATCTAGACTGAATTTGAACAAAATGCGACAAATTTCACGTCAAACGGATTAATATTCACCTAGGAAAAAAAATCAAACAGTTTCACACACAAACGAACCTTCCTTTCAACCCTGGCAGTGATGAATAAAAAAATTATTGAAAATCTTGTGGGATGTATGTGGGGTTCAAATCTCAGCGAAAACTCAATACACACAATGACGAATGTCTGGTAAAATTTTCATACCAAAAGACCCAAGGAATAGGGCGTAGTAAGACCCTAACCGAGAGTGAACAAAACCGGTTTTCCGAAATCAAAATGTCCTGGCTTTTCTGCCCTATATCACCCTTTTGGTGATTTGTTTATGGACGTGTCTGCTTAGCAGGGTGCAAATAACATATGAAAGTACTAGTGTGAATTTTTTCGGTTTTTTTCAACGCAATATGGACCTAGAATAAAATTTCATAAAGTAGGGCGAAATTTCACAAATTTTGCTAGAGGATAGCCTTGGTTTTTCACAAAATTTCAGAAAAATTGTCCCGAAATTATTTTTTCCTGAAATTGCACATAAGAATATGGATGAATTTGAGACAAAACGCAACAAGTTTCACGTCAAACGGATGAGTATTCACCTACGAAAAAAATCAAACAGTTTCACACACAAACGAACCTTCCTTTCAACGATGACAGTGATGAATAAAAAATTTATTGAAAATCTTGTGGGACGAATCTGGGGCTCAAATCTTAGTCAAAACTCAATACACACAATGACGAATGTCTGGTAAAATATTTAGACCAAAAGACCCAAGGAATAGGGCATAGTAAGACCCAGACCGAGAATGAACAAAACTGGTTTTCCAAAAACAAAATGTCCTGACTTTTCTTCCCTATATCTCCCTTTTTGTGATTTGTTTATGGACGTGCCTCCTTAGCAGAGTGCAAACAACATATGAAAGTACTAGTGTGAATTTTTTCGATTTTTTTCAACGCAATATGGTCCAAAATAAAATTGCAGAAGTACCTTGGTTTTTCACAAAATTTCAGAATATAACATAGCTATGTAGTTCGAAGAGTGTTTGGAACATAATTTTTCATTATTAGAAATTGTAAAATAAAGAGTGTGATAAAAAGATTTATTAAAATATATTATTTAAAAAAATATGTTATAAAAAGAAAAAATCTAAAAAAGGTGTTGTGACTATTCTCTATAACTTTTTAAGTAATTTAAAATTCTATAAAAATAATAATAATGTGTAATGTAACTCTAAAGAGTTTATAAGTAAAATGAGATTGGTTGAAGTGTATAACACTACATCCTACTTTATTAGCTTCTAATTCTTTATATTTAAATAATAATAATAATAATAATAAAAAAGTAAAGACAAAGGTGAGGTGCAATGAATAAGTGGATAAACTAGGTGCAATTCTAATTATGACTCGTGCAAATAATGGAAAACGAAATACATATACTTGACTTATGCTTTTCTTCGAAAAATAATAATTGCCACACTTCATTATCATACTTTTCTAAGAATAATAATAACTGTAAGGCGGAAAGTGGAACTGCACTTGCATTTGTCTCCATAATAAATTAATATAATCATTTCAAGAGTTTTTTTTTATTGAAAGTACCAAAAACTTTTGAAAATATGTAAGTTTTGAACTAAACACACTCTTGAATGAGTAGACACAGAATTATGACATAAATGTGTATATTATCTATTTTTGTGGAAATAGTATAATTTTGAATGATTTTTATTAAAATTAATATTTTTTATGAAAATAGATAAGTTGTAATTGAAAGTATGACTTTGAAATATAAAAATTATACTTTTTAGCATGATTTTATGTTTATTTAATTTTATGTTTATTTAATTTTAAATATTTTTACCTTTTAATTGAAGTCGTGTCAAATTTATTTTCTGTAATGATATATGTAGCATGACATTGATACAGTACAAAAATACGAAAAATATTTAAAATATAAAACACGAAAAACACAAAAATACATATATTATATAAATTAATAATAAAAATTTATGTATATAAATATATTTTAATTTTTTTTTAAATATTTTTCATAATTACTTCAAAATATTTGTTACTTATTTTTATAATCTTAATAAAAATTCATACAATATAAGTTTAAATTTTTAAAAATTAATATATTTTTTAAAAAATTATAATAGAGTTGTAATCTAATCATATCTTTTGAATTAAATATTTCACCCATACTGCAAAATTTTATATAATTTATTTACAAAAAATTTGGAATTCGTTCACAATTTCTTGTTTTTTATTTTTATTTAAATTTTTGTGATAAAAAGAAACTGAAACGGTGGTTGTTAGAGACAATTTGTCTTCTGCACAGAAGTCAAAGACATCCTCGACCTCAAACTGGTACCATGTGCCTGTGTATTTCATTTACACTTTTCAATTTTCACTCTTAAAAATGAATTAAATTAAAAACCATTTACCTCTTGTACTAATCAATACAAAACATTCAACACTTTTCACTTTTCAGTCTTCACCACTAACACATAAACACTCACACTTTTTACTTTTTACTTTTTACTTTTCTTTTTATTTAATACAATTTTTTGATTAATTTATTATCACATAAAAAAATATTAATAAAAAAATAAAAAATATAGAGACTTAGAACAGTTTTTACTTTTCACTATTACTGTTTATCCCGTATAGTAATCAACATATATTTACCTCGTATAGTAATCAACATAAATTCGTTATTGTAATCTCAATATTACAAAATGAAAGACTGTTAAATTAATGCACTCATATATGATAACACTTTCATTGAATTTAATGTGAATATGGACTCACAACTAAAGTTCTATCCCAACTCACAATTTCAAATAAAAATATGAAAAATATTAAATTATATATTAAATTTTTAGATCATGAGTTTAATTAGAAATTAGAGCCCACATCGACTAGAGATTAGAGTCTTTCATTGTATATAAGTGGGTGCAGACCTCAACCCTATGAGCTGGTTTTATGGGGTTGAGTTAGGCTTAAAGTCCCTTTCGTAATACTTAAATTGGAAAAAATATTCCTATTAATAAAAACCATTCAAAATTGATTATATATTTTCATAAACAAATGTATGTTATTTTTAAAAATATGATGATTTCTTAAGTTTTATTTTTAAAACTTTAATTCCGTATTCATGGCATGAAATCCTTTTATTAATGTTGAAAATAATCTCACTTCTCGAAACAAAATTAATTTTAAATTTAATCATATTATAAAATTAATAAAGACTAATCAATAAAAGTTATACTTCAGTAAAAGTAATTAGTGTTCACCAAAAGCGGCAAATCACAATTGAAATGTCTTTCTAAGAAAGTCTTATAACATCTAACAATAATAAAAAATATTGTTTAACTTAAAAATACTTATGTAAAATAAAATAAAATATTCAATTTATAATTATTAATAAATGAATTTTAATTTCCTATATGTACAATTGTCTTGAAGTTTTTGTTCCTCAATTAATTTTGGCAAGGTATCCAATTAAATGTGTATTTGTACACAATCATCCTACCTATTACATCAATCGTACACAATTTCGTACCTACCTCTTTTATCTTATTTTTATTTATACAAATATAATATTTCTCAACTTAAAATAATTTATTTTCTTATCTATTTCCGTTTAATATAAAAATTTATTTCTCATTTAAAAAGAAAACTAATGTTGTATAAAAAAAATATTTTAAAAAAATATAAAAATAAAAGATAATTAGTCAATATATTAATTAAATTATATATTATTTTTTAGAAAAAAAATTATTGGTATAATATTTTATTAAACACATTTGTAATAAGAAATATCATTTGTAAGGAATATTTGTGGGGTCAAAGTACAAAGAGTAAGAAAATATTGGATTATTGAAGCTATATGTCTATTGGAGTAGTAAGATTCACAAAGTACTAAAAGGGACGGGTGAATTAATAAAATGACAGGTATATAGAGTAGGAGTGTTGGTTGATTAAAAAATAATTAGTTATTACATTAATTATATTAAATATTGTTTATAAAAAATAAAAATATATATTTAAATTAATATTTATTATTTATAAATATTTTTTAAATTAATATTTAATTAATTATGAAGATTTTTTTATGTTGAAACTTTTCCCTAAATCTCTTAACAATTAATAATAATGTCATTTTAATAATTTTTTTTATATTATTTAATTATAACTTTACTTTTTACTGTATATATTTTTTACTAAAATCATCACATTGTAGAACATAGTTTTTCTTATATTTTTGGGATTAATATCTTTACATTCTAATAATAAAAATAATATTTGACATTCCACCCATCATTTGATAAATTATTTTTAAAAATAATATAGTTATTAAAAAATAAATTTTTATATTAATAAAAAATAAAAATAAAGAAAATAAAAATGATAAATAAATAAATAAATGTATTGAATGTCAAAATATAATCAGATTGATAAATCGGAAAATAATGTTTTAAGTATACAATTACTTCATAGACTTGTTTATAAGAATACTATGATCAATAATTTTTATACATTATTAATATTTAAAATTGTATTATGTTATATCACTTGACTTGTTTATATATTATGATCAATAATTCTGATATATATATATATATATATATATATATATATATATATATATATATATCATCTCGTACATTTTAAGTGGTTTCAATACATTATTTCATTTATTTTGAACAACGGCAATGTGTTGAATTGGTGAAAACCTTAACAGGAATATGTTGCTATTTTTATAATAATAACATAACAATAAACCATTAATACTAATAATAGATAAGAAATTAATAACACAATACTGATAATGATTTATTTTTAAAATAAATAATATAAACAATTTATTTATTTTATTTCTAAGGACACAACGAATGCACTAGCATAATTATGATGGAATATTTAGAATATATTTGGATAAACTCTTTTATAGGTATATATAAATAATATATAACTAAAAATTAATATATAACAGCTCTTTTATATAACTTATCTAAATTCTTATTTTTAGTTTATCTACACAAAAATTTAAAATTCATTTCATTTTTTTATTTTTCCCAAACAGACTTACTTAGAGAAATTTGTTTAAATATATTTTAGTTCTAACTGGCTATGTTAATAAATTTAAAATATATTATTTCCAAAAAAAAATTGTTTTTGAAAACGGCATAATTAAAAATAAAATCATCATTAGTTAATAAAAGTGACTTTTCATTTTAATATATTATATGAATCCCATTGCTCAAATTTAATACTTATATGATATTTTTAAGTTTAATTATTAATTTATTTTCAGCTAAAATACTAGTCTGGTTCCCCTTACACTACTTGTCTTTATTATTTTCTTTTAGCTGTTTATGTGTTTTATATTATTATTTTAATTGATTAATATATTTTTAAGGTGTCTTAAACAAAGATATTTAGTTTAAGGCTCAATTGAACTAAACGAAAAGACATAATACATACAAAACTAAAGTTGACTTAAAATTTAATTATATTTGTAGTTTAAATTGCTAGAATTTTGATGGCCAGTAATTGTACATAATGAAATGAAAAAAAAATCTGGATATTAATTAGTTTATTGAAAAAATGAAGAGAGATCATCTCCATACAATTGAATTGGTGTTGTAAAAATGTGAAAAATAAGTTATATAATAATAAACTTTTATATATATTATACATACTATACTATTTGTTATTATTTTAAATTTTGAGAAATCAAATTTATATAATAAATATATTATATTTTTAAATAAAATCACATGCAACACACGGTTTCAAGTAATGGTACATAAAAATTATACTGTCGGATCCACAACCTACAAAGGGGAAGAAAATGGTGAATTATTGAAGGAGAAATGATATTTGACAAATCATGAAAATTATATACAAATTTTTAATATGATTTATTTAAATATAAATATATATAATAAAAAGTGAAATTATAATTAAATAATATAAAAAAAATATTAAAATAATAATATTGAGAATGCTAATGTCTGGTATAAAAAATTTGGATTATAAATATTACCTTATTGTTATGTAGCATAGACACTGATACAAACACTTATATGATACGGACATGGACACGGAGATACGTAAACTCTAAAATGTAGGACACGGAGACACGGTTCTGTATATTATATAATTATGAATTATATAAATTGACAATAAAGATTTATGTGCACAAATATGTTTCAGATTATTTTTTGGAGCAGAAAAATGTTTTTCATGACTGGTTCACAAGAATTTGATTCTTATTTTTATAATCATAATGACAATTTATACAATAAAATTTGAATTTTTAAAAAATTAATATATTTTTCCTTTTTAAAATTGTGTTAGACCCTACTATAATTATCAAAAATCTAACAAATACTTTTTAAATTAGACACCATTTAAGAGCAGTGTCCAAACTTCATAACCACACATGTGAGGAGTAACATCCACAAAATACAAAAATACAAAGGGAAGAAAATGACGAATTATTGAAGTTACATGTCAATATATATGTCTATATATAGGAGTAGTAATCAGTGTTTACTCTAACAAAGTGTGATAAGATTATTATCTTATTTGTAATTAATATCTTTACACTTTAATAATAAAAATAATATTTTGACATTTCACCCATCATTTAATAACTCATTTTTAAAATTAATATAATTATTAAAAAAAAATTTAAAGAAAATAAAACAATAAATATAAAATTGTATTGAATGTCAAAATATAATCAGATTAATAAATATACATATTAAGAAATAAATTTTAAGCATAACTGAATTTCATAAAACTGAGTTATGAAGTAAAATTTACACACATACTAGTTATGAAGTAAGATTTTCACTCACTTATATACTTTGAAATGCTTTAATCTCTAATCTACATATATCTTTAACGGACATAAGAGTTTTAACAACTATAATAATAGCTATTAAAGTTTTAAATTAAAATAAAAAATTTATAAATAAAATACTATTATTTTAAGTTTTAAAATGTTTATATTTTGAAAGAAGGTAATACAACTCCTAATACTATTAGTTTAATATTTTTTTATATCAATTAATTACAAATTTACTATTTATTATATATATTTATTTTAGAATCTTGTGTGCATATCTTGAAGTTGTAAAACTATCATTTTAAGCTCTTATAAAAATTACATAATCAATTTAGAAGCACGTATATGTTATCTAAAGAAGTGTTTTGGCCTATATATAAGGGCAACGATGCATGGCCAAAACAAGGCACTAGTAACACTTACAAGTATGGCTATCCAAGAATCTCTGCTAGAGAGGCCAAGAAATTCTGCTACCAAAACTATCTGTTTAATCTTCTCTGTAGCTGCTGTCATATGCTCATCACTCTTTGCTGCTTCTTATTTCATCAAACCCACTTCCTTCCTTAACCAATCCTCTCCACAACATCTCTGTCATCATGCACTTGATAACCCATCATGCTTAGCACATCTCTCAGAAGTGCTTCAAGGTCCCATCTTCACCACAACAAAAGACCACAACTTCAATGTGTTCCGCTCTTTCTTAATGAAATCCACCTCACACATTCAGAGAGCCATGAACACAGCTAGTTCCATCAAACTTAGGGTTAACAGTCCCAAGGAGGAAGCAGCTTTGAACGACTGTGTGGAGCTGATGGAGTTATCCATCGACAGAGTTTTGGACTCAATGCTAACTCTAACAAACCAAACCACTGAGTCACAGCAAGATGCACACACATGGCTAAGTAGCGTGCTCACTAACCATGCAACTTGTTTGGATGGGTTAGAGGGGACAGCTCGAGCACTTATGGAGGATGAACTCGAGGACTTGATATCCAGAGCAAGAACAACTCTGGCTACGTTTGTTACTGTTTTTCCCCCGAGGGTTGAACCAATCGTTGATGAGCCACTGAATGGGGAGTTTCCCTCGTGGTTGAGCAGCAAGGATAGGAGGCTTTTGGAGTCCAGTGTTGGGGACATCAACGCCAACGTTGTGGTGGCCAAGGATGGAAGCGGCAAGTTTAAGACTGTGGCTGAGGCTGTGAAATCTGCACCTGAAAACAGTAAGACAAGGTATGTTATTTACGTGAAAAAAGGAACATATAAAGAGAATGTTGAAATTTGTCAGACAAAGAAGAACGTGATGCTCGTTGGAGATGGTAAGGATCTAACTGTAATTACCGGCAGCTTGAATTATGTTAACGGAACGGGCACATTTCAGACTGCAACTGTGGGTATGGATCTCTTCCATTTCTTTCTCTCTTTTTTCTCATTCTTCTGCTTAGTACTGCAATGTTTTACCAAACTTTACTAGTTTTTGCATTAAACTATTATTTTCCTATGTAGAATTGGTTGTGAGTTGTGAGAGTAGTGATAAATTTTGAAAAATTGAAACAAAGTAGTAATATGGGTTTGCAGCTGCTGTGGGGGATGGATTTATAGGTCAAGACATATGGTTCCAGAACACTGCAGGCCCACAGAAGCAACAAGCAGTGGCTCTGCGCGTAGGCGCCGACAAATCCGTCATAAACCGTTGTCGCATAGATGCCTTCCAAGACACACTCTACGCACACTCCAACAGGCAGTTCTACAGAGACTCTTTCATCACCGGCACCGTTGACTTCATTTTTGGAAACGCCGCCGTCGTCTTCCAAAAGTGCAACTTGGTTGCCCGAAAGCCCATGAGTAACCAAAAAAACATGGTGACGGCTCAAGGAAGAGAAGATCCAAACCAAAACACAGGAACTTCAATTCAACAATGTAACCTAACACCCAGCTCAGATCTTAAGCCTGTTGTGGGTTCCATCAAAACTTATCTGGGTCGACCATGGAAGAAGTACTCCAGAACTGTGGTGATGCAGTCGACAATAGAGAACCATATTGACCCAACAGGATGGGCAGAGTGGGATGACAAGAGTAAGGACTTTTTGCAAACGTTGTATTATGGAGAGTACAATAACAGTGGAGCAGGTGCTGGAAGCAGCAAGAGAGTGAACTGGCCTGGTTACCATAAGAGCATAACTGCAACAGAAGCCTCAAAGTTCACAGTAACACAGCTCATCCAAGGAAATGTTTGGTTGAAAAACACCGGGGTCAACTACACGGAAGGCCTCTAAAATGCAATCTTTGCTATGTTGGGGCACGACTAAGGTTTGCGCTTTTGTATTGGTACTATGTAATGTTTAACGTAAAATAAACTTATGTCAGGACCCTAAGTCCTGGATATTATTATTGAAAATCATAATTTCATAACCCGAGCTGTATACAACTCTAATATATATAATAAAACATAAATTTAAAATTAAATGTAAAAAAAAAATATTTTAATTTAAAGGGAACACTTCAAGTGTACAACCCTTATTAAAAGGTTATTATCAATATGTTATATAATAAAAGGGTTAAAAATAAGAAAATATAATTAAAAGGTAAAAATAATACAACTCCACCTTACACCACCTTACAAAAGAAAGAAGAAGAAATAAAATATAATAAATTCAGTCTTATAAAGAAGATTCGATAAATATTTATAAGAAAATCAAATAAATATAAAAATTATTGTTTCCATGAAGCTGTAATTAATTAAAACTACCTTTCCATCTATTAATTAATTATATATATATATATGTAGGAAAACAAAACAATTGTTTTTTATTTTCTACTTCTATTTTTAAAAAATTGAAAAACAATAGTACTTTTATACTTCACATGTGAAAACAGAAAAAGAAAAAGAAAAAGAAAAAGAAAATATTATTGAGAAGTATCTTAAATGTTAGACGATGTGAGAAATTGAGAAATGTGGAGTTTTGTGTTTTGGTAGTAAGTGCTATTCAGTATTCAGTTATACATTTATTCATTAGTTTCTTTCTTGCTAAGTTTGGAACTACTGGTACTGTCAAATGAAAGTTGTGGTATTTGGATATCACATGACACTTTAAATGTGAAATAAAAAATATATCAAACACAATCTTACGTTATAAAATATATAAAAAATTAAAATCATGTTTGTATGTAGAATATAACTTTTTTCACATTCATTAAAAAAAAGAGTTGATTCACTTCAATCTTGTAATGATTTTACAATTTATGGTAATTTCTTGAGTCTATTTCTTTACACTCAATAGTGCAAAAGATGCTAAACTTTAGACATGTATAAGTGGGTAAAGACAATTTACTTGGATTGAAATTATGGTACTCCACTGTCCATCATGCTTTCTTGTATTAAATAAAATTTAATTTTAGAGAAAAAATAATTATTTTTTATATTAATTAAATTATAAATCATTTTAAAGATAAAAAACCGTTTTTAAATTGATATCTAATTAATTATGAAGGTTTTAATTATCAATAATCTATATTTTAAATTTGATAGAAAAATATTTGTAATTAATTACATATCAAATTAAAAATTATTTAACAATAATGAAAATTTAAAAAATTAATCTCTAAAATTAATTTTTATTTAATAATTTTTCTTGTTTGTTGCCATTATTAATTATTGGTAATGATAAGTTTTATTATTTAAAAAAAAATACATATAAGAAACAAAAATATGTGAGTGTCGGGAGAAGTAAATTTTAAATGATTTGAAAGGAAATTGAAAAATAGTTAGATTATTTGGAATAAAATATGTATTTTGAATTTGTGAAAAAAAAATAATTGAATTTTATAAGTAGTGTGATAAATATAAAAAAAATTAAAATTTTTAAAATATTAAAAATATAAGTTTACAAATATATTTTCATCTTTAAAAATAATTTAAAAAGTAAAGAAAAAAATGGTCATCTCGTATTTCAGAGGAGCATTTATTTGTTATCACCGAATTTTACGTGTCTTTCTTAGTGTATTTCTGCATGTGAAAGAGAAAAAAATTTCCTTTTCTCGACGTAATGAATAGTATTTGACTTGATGTAAACACATCGTAAATATTATAATATTTTATACCTTTTTTCCTTTTTTATTACTTTTATTTACGCAATTTAAAAATATGCTTTCAAACAAAAGAATAACTTTTAACGTCATATTTTGTAGGTTGCAAAATGTTTTTAATAACTGAAAAAATATAAATATAAAAGTTTAAACTTAAGGAGTTTATTTTGTGGTGTCACGGTTGATTAAAAAATAAATAATTATTACATCAATTAAATTAAATATTATTTTAAAAATTAAAAATATATTTAAATTAATATTTATTATTAATACATTTTTTAAAAATATTTAATTAATTAATTTTTTTTTATGTTGAAACGTTTACCTAAATCACTTAAAATAAATAATAATGTCATTTTATTAATTTTTTTTATATTATTTAATTATAAATTTACTTTTTACTATATATATTTTTTACTATAATCATCACATTGCAGAACATAGTTTTTCTTATCTTTTTTGGGATTAATATCATTACACTCTAATAATATTTGACATTCCACCCATCATTTAATAACTTCTTTTTTAAAACTAATACAGTTATTACAAAATAAATTTTTATATTTATAAAAAGGAAAAAATTAAAATTAAAATGATAAAATTAATAAATGTATTGAATGCCAAAATATAATCAGATTGATAAATTGGAAAATAATATTTTAAATATACAATTACTTCATAGAATTGTTTTTAAGAATTTTGTGATCAATATTTTTTATATATTATTAATATTTAAAATTGTATTATTTTTTAGTATGGAGTTGTCAAATTACTTCTAAATTTTGTTCTTATTATTACAATGGATATTATCCATATGGTATTAGGCTTTATATGACTTTGTTTGTCCAATACTTTAAAGTTATGTTTATGTAACAAGTGTGATACGTTATCGATATATGATTTGGCATACATGATCTGCATATGTATTATAATTTGGAGATTATAATATTATATTATTAAAAATTAAAATGTACTTTTAATATTTAAGATTAAAATACTATGATTTTTAATTAATTATGATATATATACTATGCTTATCATCTCGTACATTTTAAAATTTCAATACATTATTACATTTATTGTGAACAACGGACAACATTTTGAATTGGTGAAAACCTTAACAGTAATATGTTGCTATTTTTTTTTATAATAATAACATAAAAATAAACCATTAATACTAATAATAAATAATAAATTAATAACACAATACTGATATTTATTTTTAAAATAAATAATATAAAAAGGTTATTTTATTTTAGTTCTAAGGACACAACGAATGCACTAACATAATTATGATGGAATATTTATAATATATTTGGATAAACTCTTTTATAGGTATATATAAATAATATATAACTAAAAATTAATATATAACAGCTCTTTTATATAACTTATCTAAATTCTTATTTTTAGTTTATCTATACAAAAATTTAAATTTCATTTTTTGATTTTTCCCAAACAGACTTACTTAGAGAAATTTGTTTAAATATATTTTAGTTCTGGCTATGTTAATAAATTTAAAATATATTATTTCCAAAAAAAATAAAATGTTATTAGTTAATAAAAGTGACTTTTCATTTTAATATATTATATGAATCCCATTGCTCAAATTTAATACTTATATGATATTTTTAAGTTTAATTATTAATTTATTTTTAGCTAAAATACTTTTTTTTATCAACAATAAAAAATAAATAAATGGAACCATAAAATACTAATCTGGTTACTTACACTACTTGTCTTTATTATTTTCTTTTAGCCGTTTATGTGTTTTATATTATTATTTTAATTAATTAATATATTTTTAAGGTATCTTAAACAAAGATATTTAGTTTAAGGCTCAATTGAACTGAATGAAACAACATAATACATCCAAAACTAAAGTTAACTTAAAATTTAATTATACTTGTAGTTTAAATTGGTAGAATTTTGATGAAAATGACATGAAAAAATATGGATAATAACTTAATCTAATGATAAAATGAAGAGAATTTTATTACAAAGTGAACTTTAAGTCTAATTCAACCTCATAAAACCGGCTCATAGCACTACAAGAAAAACTTGATTTAGCTTCCAAATTTTTGCGTGGGCCATTTGCGGACGCTACTCTCGTCGGCCAAAATAAGTAAAAGCCCACGCAAGATTTACATTAGACGCAAAACGGACGCATATATTGATTTTATTTTATTTTTTTTTTAAATTTTTTTGCGTCGGCCGCGGCCCACGCATAGGCGTCGGTTTTGCGTCGGTCGCGGCCCACGCATATGCGTCCGCTATAGCCCACGCATGTTTAGAATTTTAAAATTTAAATATTTTTAATGTATAATAAATATTTTAATTTTGAATTCTTTATTATATTTATTTTAGAATTATTTCT
>Ga0123342_1005195_pt1 | contig 19156 bp, 10 predicted proteins | sample Turbeawhitnodule_FD_89960 | JGI IMG/M metagenome (GOLD analysis project Ga0123342, IMG submission 89960) | Root nodule microbial communities of legume samples collected from Mexico - Turtle bean Mexico white nodule | ecosystem: Host-associated > Plants > Roots > Nodule | place: Mexico: Nepantla... | reverse complement strand
CAGTTTAAGAAATTTTGTGCTTGCTCTTATCACATGGTCAGTGGTTAAGAGGTGAGTTACTCAGCAAAAAGCCTACTCTTAAACAACCTCTAAACACTACCTAAGACATTCTTAAAGCAAAAGAAAATATACATGAATTGTACATAAGAGTCTTCATCAAACACATGTCTTGAAGGGGCAACAACCATCTTCAACACATATGGTTATGTGATCAAGGAAACCCTAACATGGAATGATAATCGTTTGACTTTATAGTTAGCAAACAGAGTGATGGATGAGATATTCATCTATACTCGAAATACATGTGTATGACATAAAATGTGTGGTGAAGTTGCATGATTGATATAATTGTTATTATTTTTTTTTTTATCATATATGAGTATTTTTTAGTTCTTAGATACAATGTTTAATTTAGGTTTAAGCAATACAATTTAGATTATTTAATTTAGTATTAAAGTTTGATTTATCTTATTTTGTAGAAGATAAATATTTTTATTTTATTTATATGCCCGAATATATGGATGTGTTAAATTATTCACAAATGTTGCTAACACAATGCATGATTTATCTCATTAATTGAACTCGTAATATAATTATCATTCAATCCTTAAAAATGTTAACAGATTAATGTTTAATGTTCACTTTTTTGTTTGTAAGAAACTTGCATTTGATTAATGTAGAATGATGATTAAGATTTAATTTCCTTGTAGTAACGTGTAAACTATAACACATTTATAATTGGTACCAAGCAATAATATTTTAAGAAAACTTGCACAAATAAAAGAAAAAAAATGTCAAAAAGATTTTGAAAGATTATGATTATATAACAAAATGATTTTCAAGAACATTTGTAACGTAAATGAAACAATGTAAAACTAGGTTGATTTCTTTTTCTCATACATTTTCAAGTGAAAAATACATGAGCACAACATTATATCAACTTGTAATAACATATCTTATAACATGTATAATCATTCATTCATTTACACTTGTCTAAAAAATAAAATATCATATAACATAAATCTAAGTATAAAAAAATATTATTGTAATAAAAATAATATATTCATACATTTTTCATTTATAATCGATCAATAATGAAGGATTTTTTTTAGATGCTCTAAAGACTCATAACCTCCAAATGATTTGACATATTTTTCAACCATAATTAATTAGTTTTATATCAACCATATTTAGTTTTCTTTTTATTTATTTTTTTTGTATTTTTCTTTTTATCTATTTTTTCTATTGTTTTATATTTTTTTGTTATATCCATTTTTATATAAACTCATAATGCATACTTCATTTGAGGGATAACAATACTTTTATTGGATTGTGCTACCTCAATCTCCAAGAAATATGAGTTTTTCGAGATCATTGGTCCGAAAGTGGTGACAAGTATGTTGTTTTATTTGAGAGATGTCATGGTGATCATTACGTGTAAGAACAATGTCATCAACATATACTACTAAATAAATACACTAGACACTTGAGTAACGATAAAAATCGGAATGATTTGTCTCACTGTGAGTCATACCAAATTGTAAAACATTACTAAACTTTCTAAACCATGCTTAGGAGACTACTTGAGTCCATATAAATATTTGTAAAGATAACATATCAATCTAGAAGACTTCCCTGAGTAACAAAAATAGGAGGTTGCTCCATATAAATTTCTTCATGCAAATCCCCATTAAGAAAATAATTTTTGACATCCACTTGATAAAGAGGTCATTTTTAAACCTGCCTACGAATAAATGAACAAAAGCCATCTTTGCCATTGGAAACAACGTATCACCGTATTCTAAACCAAAAAATTATGTATAACCTTTAACCACAAGACAAGCTTTGAGTCAATCAATAATATCATCAAGACCAACTTTGATAGCAAAAACCCACTCACAACCAATAATAGATTTTCCAGAAAATAAAGGAAAAAGTTCGCAAGTTGCACTGGTCTGAAGAGCACTTATTTCATGATGCATTGTTTAACACCAACCAGGATAAGCTAAGACATCACCTACAAACTTTGGAATGGACACAAAAGAAATAGACAAAAGGCAAGTATAAAAAGGTTGAGATAGTCGATAGTAGTTTAAAGTTGTATAATGTGAAGAGGGATTACTGGTATAATGTATACCTTTATGGATGACAATGTGAATATCAAGTTCAACCATCACAATCGAAAGGGACGAAAGAGCTGACACTATAAGAGAATCATCCATTGGACGATGGGAAGTCTGACGACAACTATAAACTTGAATAGGTGGTGGAAGAGAAGAATCTTTAAGTACACTAGACACAACAAGAGGATTAAAGACAACAAAAAATATGTACTTGATCAGATGGACACACAATGGAAAATAAAAATACTTCAAATAAAAAGAAGACTTAGTGAAGGTGACATACGTAGAAATGAAATAGCAGTTAAGAGGGGGTGAAAAATATTTATATCATTTTTTAGATCTAGTGAATCCTAAGTAAACACATTTGTATGACCTAACATATAATTTATCAAGATTAAGACAAAATTTGTGAACAAAGCATGTAGACCCAAAAACTTTAAGTGGTAGGGGATGAATATGTTCATGAGGAAATAAAATAGAATGATCAATTTTATTCTAAAAACCAAAGATGACATATGATTAATTAGATAACATGCCAAAAACGTTGAGAAACTTTACCATGATTTAAAAAAATGCGAGTAGTTTCAACAATATGTCTATTCTTGCGCTCAACTATCCCATTTTGTTGAGGGGTATAAACACACGAGACTTTGTGAAGAATGCCATGATATTTCATAAAAGTGGTAAAATAATGAGAAAGATACTCACGAGCATTATCATTGCGTAAGGTTTGAATTGAAACTCCAAATTGATTTTTAATTTCATTATAGATTGAAATATAAAAAAAGAACTCAACGAGTTTTTATTGAAAATAACCAAATACATCTTGAATAATCATAAACAAAAGTAACAAAATATTGAAACCCTAAATTAGACATAACACGACTTGGTTCTCAAATGTCATAGTGAATTGAGGCAAAAAGGGACAAATCATGTTGTGAAACATGACTAGGAAAATAACTATGACTTTATTTACCTAAATAACATGACTCACACGATAAACTAGACACTTTGGAAAAACTTGGAATAAGGTATTGCATCTTGGCAAGACTAGGATGACCTAGTTGAGCATGAATGAGGGATGGAAAATCCATGATCGTGCCAACATGTGCAGATGTTCGTAGGTGATAAAAATCATGAGACTCACATCCGGGGCCAATCATCCGTCCCGAACTCCGGTCCTGTAAACAAACAAAATCTTTGATAAAAGAAACAACACAATCAAAGGAACACGTTTGACGATTAATAGATAATAAGTTGAAAGGACACCCAAGAACATAAAGAACATTATCAATAGATAAAGAAGGAAGAAGATGAATAATACCAACATCATAGGATGAGACCCTATAGCCATTAGTCATGGTAATAGATGGTAAATAACTAGAGGTAGACATAGAAGAGAAAAATGATTTATTACTAGTAATGTGATTTGTGTTACCTGAGTCTAGAACCCAAAGACCAAGACAATTGGAGTGAGTGATAAGTGTCATATTTCAGTAATATTTTATATTAAAAGACAAACACTTATGAATATTTATTGATAAAATAACTATAATTTAACCCCTAATTTATGAATTTAAACCTTTTTACATACTTTGTGACTATAATATGAATAAGAATGATTTATTCCTAAATTTGTGTTAATTTCAGGATTTTAGGGGAATATGGAGATGAAAACGCTAAAGGAGAATATACAAGATGAAAAGGGAAAGCTGGAACGTTTGATGTGAGTTGATTTTAGATTGCTTCATTTTAGATGTGACACTTTACTTTAAGATTGAGATTTTAGGAGTTAATGGTGAGGTCCTAAGAAAGATTCCCATTGGACATGAACTTAACCAAATGGTTAAGTAAGTGTGAAGGTTCACTTCACAAAGGCAAAGATGGAAAAACAAGATATGGTGAATATGAAATGCAATTGCGGAAATGAATTGGAAACATGGTAAGCATAAATGGTGGTAATTGCCAAAACAAATGATGATCCATACTCAATAAATGAGCCAAAACCCAAGAACACAATTCAAGGAAACATATGAAAATTAAGAACATAAATGGAATGGAAAATGGAAAGGAAAATGGAAGAAGAAACTTATGGAGATGGTGGTGGGTGGTCACGCCACTTGGTGGGTGGAAACCACCAAGATAAGTGCTAGGCCGTCACTCGAGAGTTTCATTCTCTTCAAGATAAGATCAAAAGGAAGAGGAAACAATACCCATTCAAGCTCTCACAATATTTGTGCAGAGTAACTTTTCTATTCAATTTCAACATGTCAAATACAATGGGTATGCCTCATATTTATAGGTGAAGGAGCCTTAGAAAACAAGCAAGAGAGGTAGGATGGGAAAAGGGAAAAGATTGGCAGCCTTAGGGTTTGACTTAGTCAAACCCGCATCCTAGGTTTGTCCTTCTAGAAACTAGGTCAAATTGTCTTCCTAAAGGGCTAAGAACAAGCTAAAATGATACCTACACCCCATATTATGCTAAATACACCTTATTATAGCCTATCTGTGCTATTTGGACCCCTAAAGTGAGCCCATATTATTTACAACTTGTTTTATTCTTTAAGAAGTCTAGCAAGAAGAACATCAGATGCTCTGGTTTATGTCCATTTCTTCCTCTGGTGAGGTCTGCTAAATCCTTGGTGAGGTCTTCACTTAACTGTTGAGATGACTTCTCATAGTGTGCATCCTTGGTCATCTCCTTGTTGGCTTGGTTTGCATCAACGTTCAAAAACTCACCCAAGCCAGATCACTCTAGAGGAACTCGCCTAATCTCACCCAAGTAAGATCACTCAAGAGAAATTGGGCTTTTTTCTCATCCAACTCGCCCAAGCAAGTTGTAACTCGCCTAAGCGAGAAGTCACTTAGCCCAAGTCCAATGAGCTTAGATATGAGGCGTGAGGCATAACCCTAAAGATCATTAGGAGAATAAAAGGTGATAGAAAATCGTAGAAGAGGTAGACGTCAAGGAAAAACATCATGAATCTTCTTTTCTTGCTTTACATGCTTGTAATGGCCAACATGAGTGGGTAATTCTACCATTTAGGATTGACAGTAATATGTTCCAACTCTTACGTATTGAGGTGATATTTAAATATAATATTATGTTCTTTATTGATGATTGGTATTGCCATTTTATTCTTAATGCCTTTTTTTATCATGATTTTGAGGACGAGTGTGATCATTACGTTAAAAAGCAAAAGAGTTATCAACAAGAGTATGTATATTAGTGGTGTGTTTACCTGGAACACACAGAAGGGTGTAACAACTGAAAGTAGATTTGGGCACAATAGGAGATCCCAAAATCAGGAAATCCATGTAAGCCTAGTAACATAAAGAAATGGGACCTTTGCTCTAGTTCTTGGGAAGGAATGGAGGCATGAGACAATAAATCATTAAAATTATGAAGAAGGGCATGAAGTTTACCCAGATATTAAGTCATTGTACCATTAAGACATCTAAGAGCAACAACTCTGAGGAGATTTTGAGACACACCATAAAGACGTTAAGTATCATTGGTTTATAATAATTTTTCATGTTTACAAACTTCTAAACATGTCTCATAATCATGAAAATTTTGTTTTAAAAATGAGTGAATTAATGGTAGATTTGATAACAATGTATAATTGATCATCAATTTTCAACTAATGGAAAATCTCATTTTCAGCAATATTGGGAACACACTTGGTAAGATGATCAGTACAACATTGACTCTTAATCCATAATTTAATATCAGAGGCTCAAGTGTCATAATTAGTTCCATCCATTTTGTCAATGGAGAGATGAATAATGACATAATTAGTATAAATAGACCGATCATGCATAGTGGCAGCGAAAGAAGACATAGATGAAGAGGAAAGATAAAATTAAGAAAATGCTAAAAAAATCAAATGAGCTCTGATTAGGATGACAAGGACAGATCCATAAAGAGGACAACACGACAATTGCGACGATGGTAATCACCACAAAAGAAAGTCTCAGACGTGCTGCCACGCACGACGGAAAACGATGACGATGATGCAACAAAGCGAGGCACATGAGGGCGCATCAGAGCTTTGACCGCTGACAATCTTTATGGTGCGGTGGTCGCCTGACCAAGGCGAGTCGAACGATGGTGTTGTCAGTCCAATCGACGGTGGCAGAGCAACGACGATGATGGCTAGAAAACACTGGGGAACAGTGAATTTACCAACAAAATTGAACCCTAACTCTATGCTCTAGATATCATATTAAGAATAAAGAAAATAAATATATGATTAGTTTCCCTTATATAAAATATGGTTATTTATTTATAAATAAAAATAATATAACAAAATAAAAAAACTATAGATTAAACCCATTACCTTCAACATTATGTTTTCTCTTTCTAAGGTTCATTATCTTCTTTCTTCTAATATGAATTTAATCATTTGTGCTTATTTTATTAATATTCATCATGTTAATTCCTAATTTCTTTATATAAGTCTATTTGAACTAGAGATCACCCCGTGCCCAATAATGTAGCAACAACATAAAAACCACAATGTCCATATTCACTAAAAGAAAATCATTAAATAGAAACCAATTTTAGAGACAAAAAAAAACTAGTTGTTATAGTGACTAATTAGAGACCATTTTAGAGACTAAAAAAATTATTGGTTTCTAAATTAATTTTTATTCACTACAAAAAATAATTAATTTTAAAAGGGGTTTATTACCTCTAGTAAGACAATGAAGTAGTAGATGTTTTTTAAACCTCAGTAAATATCAAACAGTTTTTCTAATAAATCTTAGTAAAGGTAAAATATTTTTATTATTTTTTTAATTAAGCCCATCTCTTCCCTTTCGCACTCTGAAAAACTTAACACCTTTGTTACTGCAACATGTTCACTCTTCTCCTATGACTTTTCAAACCCTAAAGAAATTCCATCCAGTAAATAATTCTAATATAATGCTCCCTCACCTCTCCTTGATCTCAATCGTTCATCCCACTACAATATTTTTTACTTTAGACAACGTTAAAATAGGTCACGGGTATAAAAGTGTTGCCTGAACATACTAGACCACGGTTTTAGCAAAGTGACTTAAAATTTATAAGAAACCATGGTCATGAAAGTGTTGATACTTTAGATCATGGTTATAAAAACGTTAATACTTGTGACTTTTTAGTTTAAAAAAATATCTAAAATATAATATAAACAAAATCTATTTTTGGGTGAAAATTTTGTCTAGTTTAAAATAACTTTTAATAAGTGTTAATTTGTGATGAAACCTTTTGATACATCACACCTTCTTGAGAAAACTCGGTATACTGATGCGTCAAGGTACAAATTGTAAAAGATGCTTAGTGAATTAGCACGGTTGAAAGAATCTAAGTTTCAATTTTCAGGTGAAATACTCAAAAAGAGAGAGAACTAATATTGAATTAATTCACTCATATTAGGAGTTCTGATAACATATATAGATTTTTTTTTTAATTAAATTTGTGTTTTACATTCTCTTAAAAAAATAAAAAAAAATAAAGAAAGAAAGAAAACTTCACTGTATGAGTCATTTTCCTTTTTTATTGCACATAACAAAGTTTTTGTAAGCATTTTTACTAAACAGGTTTGGTTAGATTGTTCAGAGAACCTAGTCTCTTTTGGGGTACAAGGAACATGGTCATTCCATAAGCTTTTATCATCTTTGCTACTCTGCAAACCAATAAGATTCGTGTATGACATGGATACTCCAAGATAACATTCAAGATAGGAAGAGTCATATTCTGACATGTATTTAAAATGTGCAATTCCACAAAGATGTTTTTGTTTCTTTGCTCCAAATATCTATATGGTTTCATCAAATATAGAAAATGGGAGCCATGAGGTTAATGTCCCACATGAATGGACCCTTGACTAGGTTCTCTATCTCATGTGGCAGATGCTTAAGGTTGTGCATGCAACTATTTGTCTCAAAACATCTAACTTTTATCCTTTCTGACTTTTGGGCCTTCTTTCTTTTTCTTTCTTTTTCGTTTCAATTAGAAAACTGCAAGGCTGATTCTCCACCACCATATCAATTCAGATTTGTGGTTAACACACCGATGCGAAATTTTCATTTTGTCCTTAATGATTTAAATTTTTTGTCTTCTGAATATTCATATCCGTAAGTCAAATTACAAAGTTTTGGATATATAAATCTGGAACTAATATGTTACTTTCGAATTTTACCATCCGGAAGTTTATTTGGACAGTATAAATGACTTTCTGGATGTCAAGATCCCTAAGTAAACATAAATGAGTTTTGAATCTCAATTATCAGCACCATTTATAGCACATAATTCTGGATATGAAAATCTGAAACTCATAACTCACTTCTGGATATGACCATCCGGAAGCTTAAATGAAATATGAAAATAACTTTCCGGATTTCGAAATCCAGAATGTATAAAAATCACTTTCCGATATTGACATCCATAAGCAAATCCGATATTGACATCCATAAGCAAATGTGTGAAAAGGGCATCATGAAGTTTTAAAATTTTCTTTGATTGGGTGCAGTAAGCAGTTGCGAAACTGTAATTGTTCTAACCAAAGATGGTAGGAGTAAACAATGGGCTGCAATAGTTGAACAATTATTGCAATTTATATCTTTGTTCAAGTTGCATGCAGAGCTCATCCAAAGCGAACACTAACACTAAACTTTGTCCGGTTCTAAAACCTATATCAAATGGGTTGTTTGGCTTTTAACACTATTAACAGTTTTCAATATTTGAAGCATAAAGATAGGGCTAATTCTAGTGAACCATGTATGAGATTAAATGTTTGGTTGCACTATGCTGTGAAGTACCATTTTAACCAATGAAAGCTCAACTTCTTGAAAAGTATGTCTCTTCATTTTACTATTTGAGATATCATATATCCATTTTTACCTTATGCTAAATTCAATGAAAGTCTTCAAGATTTAAATTCTAATAAGTAAATTAGTTGACTATTTAAGTTGTTTACATGATTATGCAGATTGGATTTAGTGATCTCTCAGTAGAAATCCAATAGCATGTAAAGCTCAACTTGTAACTTCAACTTAGTTTGCTAAGAGTTAGAGAAATTTGCTAAGAGTTTGAGAAATTTAATAACTGAGATTTGTACTTCAAAGGCTAATACTACTAAACCTGTAAAGTTAATGCTTGCTTGACTCAAGTTAGCAAATGAGTGTGACTATGCAGGAGACAAACATTTATCTTAAAGTATAATTCAAATAAAATTGTATCACAAAATGTTATTGCAAATAAAATTAATCTCTCTAAAAAATAAATTCAAATAATTTGTACAACAAATTTAAGGTTAAATGAAATTGATCTCTTTAAAAAATAACTTTTCTTCAATAAATCTAAATAAAAAATATTAATCTGTAAAATAAAATTTTAATCCCTTCTTCAATTAATAATATTTTATTTTGTGAAAAAAAAATTATTTTGAGAATTTGGATTTTAAAAAATTCCAAATAAAAACTATTAACCATTTTAATTTTAAAATTAAAATTAATAAAAAATAATATTTTATTATTTGTTATAATGTAAATTATAAATAATATATATATATATATATATATATTGAATATTAATGGAGTAAGTATAGATAACATGATACTCCTGTAACTATTAAAAAATATTAAAATACTCATATATATATATATTATTTACCATTAAAAATACCTATTTTTATATTTATAGGGAAATTTATGTGTAAATATCAATAAGAATGATTTTTTTTGTCATATCTATATCTGCTTGAGATCTTGTTGAAGAAAATAAAATTCCAAGTATAAAATTAGTATTTTTAATAATTTATTTCCTTGAGATTTTTATGGCACAAAGAATTATATTTGTTTTTTATGGTCAGATGTGTCATTTTGACGATAATATATTTATGTACTTTTTATAGTTTGAAGGCAATGAAGACTATGAAGACAATCTTAAAGATGAATGAATTTATTTATATGTAGTAAAGAAACAATACATTATATTTTTTTAACTAAGTTTGTAGTTTTAATTTTGAAGACTTATCGTTATCAATATACTTTAAGACAAATTTTTGATTATGTAGTTTGAACACATCCATTGAAATATGTGAGATTTTTTGTTGGATCATTCTATTTCAATACATATTATCCTTCAATACTTATTCTTTCCATCCTAAACTTTTGTATGAATAATTTCTCCAAAATTAAAAAATATATTGTTGTTTTTGTCAATACTTTAAGCAACGGTTTTTAAATTGTGGCTGTTATAAATATTATAGGCTAAGATTTTAAAATTGTTGTCTTTATAAAAACCGTGGACTATTACAAACAGCCACGCTCACCTCGAGCACGGTTTAAAAAACCGTTGCCTAAACTTTAGGCCATGAGTTTTATGCTTTAGACCATGGTTTTATGTTGTTGCCTAAACTAATAATTGTTGTAGTGTCCTCTTCGCAAACCACATTCTTTGGATTACAACAATTTCGTTCAGAACCTTTTCCTCGAGGTTGCCTTTGCTACGGGTTCCCCCTCCGTATTTTATGAGGCCAACAAGAAGATCCTCCTCCCCATCCCTGGAGTGATCGTCAACCTCGTCAATAAGGAATACAATGTCGACCTTGTATGCGGTGATTTTTCCGTCATTCACTTCCGGCACGGAGACAACACAAACATCATGTACGCGCACGTCGCGGACGAGATCCAATGGTCGCTGGTGAAGGATGAGACCGTCGTGAAAGTCGACGTTTCGCACTACTTCTTCTCATTTCGCGTCACCAAGGGATTCGATCCCGAGGAGGAGTAAAGGATGTTTTGAGCTATGGGTTCAGTGCTCAGGTATCTATGGTTCGTCTCTTGTTTAATCAGAATGAATGAGGTTTTTATGGAAGTAGATTATTAATATTGTTAAGATATAACAAATTATTACTTTGTTTTAACTTGTTTTCTATTAAGGCAGATGATTCTAAGAGGTTTATTGTTTGAAGGTTTTGGATTTTGAGCTTCACCACCTAGAAAATATGCAATTGCCATGTTTTTCTTGCCTACATCAAACACTCGCCGAGAGAAATGAAAAAGTGTATTCCAAAAGGTAACTTAATTTTGGAATTTCCTTGGTGTTTGTACTTCAATTGACATGTTTTTTTTTCTTCTGTTTGTCCTTCTTTTTGCCCCTGATTGTGAATAGGTTCAACAATGAGAATAATAATGACATAGTTTTGTTAGGAACATCTGGATAAAAACGATTCTTCTAGTTGTACACATCATTCTTTTGGATTTCACCTTATTCTATCTATCTTATCAAAGACTTCCCTTTACAACATTATTGCATCATCTTTCTTTGAAAATATTGCAAATAGAATGGTAGATATTAGGTAGCTCTAATCTTGTGAGAAAAAAAATGATAAAACTAATTTTTAGCTTCCAAGATTTCGTGAACGTAATGTCACTTAATCAATCATACATAAATTAAATTAGTACAAATTGTAATTTGAACTTCTTATTTTTTTTAAAAAGAATCTTTAAATATTTATTCCTTAGATTTGATAATTTGAAACACTCTAGGATTCAATTTAAGGCAATTTTTTTTAGTATAGATGGAAATATGCTGGGGAAGTTGAGGTTTGTTTTTTGATTCTATAAATATTTCTAGCAAATTTACTGTTATTTTTTTTTACTTTGTGTTCCTATCACTGAAGTAACTTATAAAATATTCTCCTACAAATTTTTAGGTTGGTGATATTGAAGTAGATGCTCCATTAAAGAGATTGCAGATGTCACTTTCTCATATTTTGCAAGACATGGTTAGTGGTGAGGATCCTTGTATGGGTATGCTCCAAATATGATACAACCCAAATAGCTACTAAGATGACCAAGGAAGCAAAAGACAAAGCACATGGTGAACTGTCATCTCAACGACCAATTCAAACACCCACCAAGGATCACATGGACCTCACCAAAGGAGCTGAGCATAAACCATCACACCAACTATTCTTCCTTTTGGTCTTCTTATAAGATACAAATATGTTGTAAATAATTAGGCTCACTTTAGGGGTCCAAATAACAAAGATAGGCTAGAATAAGGTGTCTTTAGCATAATAGGGGGTGTGGGTAGCATTTTAACTTGTTCCTAGTCCTTTTGGAATGCTTTTTGACCTAGTTTCTAGAAGGACAAGCCTAGGATGCGGCTGCCCATTTTTCCCCTTTTCCCATCCTACCCCTTTAGCTTGTTCTCCAAGGCTCCTTCACCTATAAATAGGAGGCCTACCTAGTGTATTTTACAAGTTGAATGAAATAGAGAAAATATACTATGCACATTTTATGTGAGATGCTAGTGAGGCTTGTTCCTCTTAGTCTTTAGTTTTATCTGTGAGAATTTGAAAGCTCTCAAGTGGCGGCTTACAAACTTATCTTGGAGTCATTTTATCATCCAAGTGGCGTGCTCATCATCTCAAACTCCATTTTTCATAGGCTTCCTTTTCCTTCCATTGTCATTCCATTCAATTCATAAATATGTTCTTCTTTTGGTTTTCTTTTATTCATTTGGCCATTGTCTTTATAATTGCTATCCATGCTTAATTCCGCACCATATCCTGTCATCATCATCACCTTATAATTGTCTTTTTCCTTTTGCCTTTGTGAAGTGAACCTTCACATCTACTTAACCACTTGGTTAAGTTAATGTCCAGTGGGGATTTTCCTTAGGTTTTCACTCTTAATTGCCTAAAAATCTCAATCATAAATCTAAAGTGTCACCTAAATGAAAACTCTTAAAATCAACTCACATCAAAATATAACAAAATCAGCTCAGGTAGTGTCTCGATATAGATAAAGAGAAAATCTTAGAAGAATTAGTGGGCATCTTAACGTCTTTTAATTGTTCATGGATATGTTCCTTCTTTTCTTTTAAGTGCTATTTTTTTCTGAAATTTGCATAGTAAACTTACCAAACTATTTTTTTTTATCGACAATGAATAAATATATTAATAGGGACACTTCAGGGTTGTCCTAACCCTTCAACATGACTCAAAACCCTCAAAAAAACCTAAACAACTTTTGACTTATAAAGCACGACAAAATTCCACTTGATTAGCTTTCAAATACCCAAAAGGGCATAAACTGCCTAGCAAGAGCTTCTTGGCACCACTCAAAACACTTTTAGAGCATCTTTTGACCATCTTGAGTGCATCAAAGTGCTTCATGATAGTTGGCACACAACTACCCTTCTACACTTTAACAACAATGATTAATGTTGCCTTCACCGATAATGCTTCCATCATAATAAGGATGCTAATACTACCAATACCAATCCAAATAACTTTGCTGAATGCTACTAAGAGAGTGTAAGATATGAAAAGCTGAAGGCTTATCAATATGATTAGCTGCAACAAAAGAAGAGAGCTTGCCCTGCATCTAAACCAACCAAACATATGTGACAAACTGGTGAGAAAGCAACTCAACCAGCAAAGTGGTTGTAGCTATCTGTTAAATAAAACACTGATCCATCCCATCAATACACTCCATTCTTCTTCTTTCGCTCCCTGCATAAAACAGGATCACACCAAAACTCTCATACACAACTCCCCTCCTACTAACTTGACAATTGTAACAAACTAGTTAAATAGTTATATTTTTGTTGCTGAAAATCTTTCTTGTTTGTTTTGAGCGATTCATTGATTAGTGTTGGCCCTTTGAAAGATTTCTCGTATAGTTTAAGAATAAATGTTGATGCAAATGCTACATGGATATTTTTAATGATTTTTTTTTCTCTATTGAGTTATTTTTAAAGAAGTGTATATTTACAGTATTTTTAATCATTCATTGTAGGATGCAAATGGAAGCCTCCTAGAGAAAAATCCTATAGTTGCTTTTGTGTTAGGTAAGTTGTTATCTATTTCATTCAAGTTAAGCATCTCCATAATTATATTCCCTTTTTTAATCAAACTCTAGTGCATGGACTTTGTTTCAAATTGTTGAAGATGACCCTTACTTTGTAATTTCATGTTATATATCTTGCTTATCTTTTGCTCATTAGTAACAATTTGATCTTCTGAAAAGATAACGTTGTGAATTTCTATTGAAAAGATTTTTTAATCCCTTGAAATTATTTTCTTTGTTGCTTTAATCTGTGAACCTGCAGTTAATTGCTGTTTAGTCACTAAAAAAAATTAAAAGGGGTTTATAGTTAGCTGTTTTATGCATATTTTTTGCCTCCTAATTATTCTCTGCAAGAACCACATCATTATGATGATTATGAGGACAATGAACTGGAAGGAGGGTACGGATATAAGGAAGAACCTCCTAAGCCAACAAAGGAAGACAAAGTGGAGGACAAAGCGGAGAAATAATAGATAGTAGAAATTAATAAATAAAGATAGTGGCAGGAAAATGCATGTTGCGGATGGTAGTGATGACATGTAATAAATTGTAAGTAATCCTTCAAGTATTTAGTATCCACAAGTTTAGTATTTAGTATCCTAAAGTTTATGTATTTTAGTAAAGTTCATAATTGAACAGTTTTTTTATATTTGGGGGATTACTTACATAGTTTTGTTTTTACGCTAAAGTCTGTTTAGGAGAGAGGGTTTAATCTTTATTAAATCACATATTGTAATGTTGGTTGTTTAATTCTAAGTTTTACATTTGTTTTTCTCCTCAACCCTCAGTTTTCTTTCGGTTTGCCACTAATGTTAGGGAAATCAAGCCTATAAAGATAAGCAATGACAGAAAGCCATCGGATTTTACACAAAAGCTATCAAACTCTGTAGTGATAATGCAATGTACTATAGTAACAAGGTTGAAGCGTATCTAGGATTTTGAATGTACTGTTTTTGTTATGGCTATTTGTCATAATTGTTTGCAAAAATCTTGATTTGTAGACTATACGATATTCTATCATGCTTACTATATTTTGTTCCTTGAATAACATAGTCAAACATTTTACAGTAAAATTTGTTTATTATCTATTTTACTCAGAATGTGAATGCCTACTTTTGTAGAGGTACTTCTAGAGAGATGCAATGCTACTACAAAGAAACAAAGGTACATTTAGAGAGATGCTAGGCTACTACAAGGAAGCAATTGACAATAACATCTTTTTATTCTTTCAGACATTCAGGTATGTTGAGCTTCATTCAAGCTAAGATGATCATTATTTGATACCACAATCTTTTTTAGTGTCTACCAATCTTATGATAATTACTATATAACCTTCAGGCTCCCACTTATAGAGTAGAACATCATTCTACATCTGATGATTCAACTAAGTATCAGGCAATTGATGAGTTTGAATATTGGAATATGACAAGGAATGCTGGTTCTCAAAATAGAATGGTTAGATAAGGAGAACATGTGACCTAACATTTTAAGTTTAAATTTGAGATTTGATTATGGATTATTGTGTAATTTTATTACCAGGGATTTATCATCACACAAATGGTTATACATAGTTGAATTGAATGGTAGGAACCACAAATTCTTTAGTGAAGACTTATCTGCCAAATGGGAATCTCAAAACTTACCAACAAACAGAATGTTCACTTGGTACAAGGTAATTAATTTTATTTTTTTAATAATGTTTTGAGTTGCAATAACATTGTGATTTAATTATAACTTAAAAAACTAACTAATATGTTAATAATTGGAAGACTATATTCAAAACTCTAATGAGTTTGGTGGGTTTATGGTTTAAGATTTAGGATTTGTGGTGGATCTGAAATGAATAAGAAAAGACTATGTATGGATTAATGGGGAAAACATTGAACCTATATAGCCTAATTACATGACCCAATTTTATGATCATTAGTCTCAAATGTTAGGATATATTCTTAAGAAAATCAACACAATTTAATATGTAAATCTTATTTTTCAAAAAATCTTGAGGTTTTGAATAAATAAATTATAATAGTTTAATTAATATACCCCAAAAAGAAAAGGATAAGGTGGCATTGGACTTGTCAAAAAGGTGACTTGTATCAACTACTTAAAATATCAGTCACATTCCCAAATAGAAAATTATGTTTATCTATTGATATCACTTATCTTCAAATCAAGTCCATATATTAAGATTAAATAAAAAAAATAGTTGTTACCTCGGCTGCAACATCATTAAGGTATCTTTTTCATCATTCCCAATAGAAGCTAGAAGGAGAGGGTCTCACTTTTACCTCTTATTTTTTTTCTTATTATGCATTTGAATTTTATGACCTTAAATGCACTTGGTTAGGAACAAAAGGACTTAAAGGAATTACACAAAGTTCAACATTTCCCAACACAATCCTCTCAACTATGGTTTTCACTAGAACATGTCATTGGATTAGTAATAGGGACACCGATTAACATTATCTCTTTATACAATCATTAATCGATTCATACAATACACATGCACATAAATATTCACAACCCAATATGTATTGAATTTTCTCCAGTACGATTTTCTTAAAGATAATTAAAAACCTTGTAAGTTGACACTTTGCATGGCCACTGTTATTAGAGTTAATTTCAAATGTGATTAATGAGTTTTTCTAATTAAATCGTCAAAGTATATATAAATATAAGAAAAAGATATAGTTAGTGTTATCACGTGTTTGAAGTATCTTAAATTTAAAATTGTTTGCGTTGTTAGGATAGGTAGAAACATCATTAATAAGGAAATTCAGGTTGATTTAGTTCTAAGTATCTATTGTTTCAAAGTTTCCTTCTCGGGAACAAAGCGAAAACAAAATTGAACAAAAGAAAAGGACCACATATGGTTTTACAACTATAATGTTATAAAATGATATTAATTTAATTAGGTTTTCAATTATTTAGTACCATGTCCTTCACTCTAATTTGCATGATGATGAAAATAGTTTGGTTTTGTTTGCATTATTTTCATTTTAAGATGGTGATGATGTTGAGTTAATAACTTACTTGGATATTTCATTGTGTAGGCGTTGATCAAAAAGCATGTTAACTTGATATTTCGAAAAAGACATTTGATCAAACCATTCAGCCTCAAAACATTTGGCTAAGAAGATTGGAAGTAGAAAAAGGAGCTCAAAAGACTCTCATCTCAAGAAGAATTAATTGTTGTCTGCTTTTCCATTTTTTTTATTTAGTTTTATAAACACTGTACATAGTAGTGCATGGTTTATTTTGAGCTTGTATTTCGACCATTGTCTTGGACCATGTTTTGTGCCAATTTTCATGAGCCATGTATTGGGTCAATTAGAGTAGGGTGTAAATAGAAAAAGAAAGAGTTTAGCTAGAGTTACAATTGGGCCCCCTTGGACCCAATGCAACTCTAGACCATCTAGGGTGCACAAATAAATTACTAGGGTGCAAATAGAAAGCATGGAGTGGCAATGAAGGCATGAAGGTCCACATGTCATCTCCTTAATGGAGAGGATTTCCACCAATGGAAAAAGGACATTTGTCTTCATGGGAATGGTGATGATTCTCTCCAATTAGAGGAGGACACTTGTCAACCTTTATTTTGAGAGGATTTGCTCCAATTAGAGAGAGTCACTTGTCCTTCTACGAGTGAAGAGTTTTTAGGGTTAAAGCTTATACCTTGGCTGCCCATATAGCATTATAAATACAAGTGCTAGCCCCCTAGTAAATTAGATTTGAATTGATAATAAAATGATGCCCAAGTTGCTAGCTCATTTGTCTTCAAATTCTCACTTTGAAGTTTGCGCTTCTATTAGTGATTTTCTTTAATCTTTTTAGAAGTTGGCCACACCTCTACTAAGCCTCTACTTCCCCTCTTCATTTCATCTTCTCCACACTTCCATTCAGCCATTGATTTCATTTTAAAGTCCATTATTCCGCAACATACAAAACAATAACAAAGAAAAAGCCAAAACAAGCTAGTTTTGCATCATTTGGTATTAAGAGCTTAGGTCTTCACGAGATAAGTCGTTCTAACTTTTGTTCTTCCATTTCCGTGTTGTTCCTCACTTTTTACAATGTCTTGAATATGTTTTAAATGTGCTTTCACCGTTTAAATGTGTTTGTGTTTAGTTTAATCGTTTCAAAATGCTAAATACTCTTTGAACCATCCAAATTTGTGTTGTAGGATCTCTATTTGTGTTTACTTGAGTGCTTTTGAATTTTTTTGAGTCTTCTTTCATTTTCTTTTGGTAAAAATAGTTTATGTTGGTTTCATTTTTATTTTATGATCCATTTCTAGTTGTCTAAATTCATGTTGTTTCCATATATGTCATCAAATCAAGTAGATCTTTGTTTGAATTTTTGTTTCTTGTTTTTACAATGAATATCCATGTGGTTTGAGTCATTTTGTGCCTTTTGTGTGCTCTTCTTTTTATATTTTTGAGTGTCTTATCTTGTTATTAGATCATTAACAAGTTCATTAGAGTTAGGTTTCTATTATGTCTTGAGTTTCAATTCTTTTTTCAAATCCCTTAGGTTTCTTCTTTTCGAGTTTTTGTGAAATTTTGTCTCTATTGTGGGTTTGTATTTTGGTAAAAAAATCTAAAAAAAATTCACAAAACCCTAGTGAGTTGTTGTTGATATCCAGTTAAAACAGAACATCCAAAAACAAAATAGAAAAAAAGTTATAGACAATAAAAATCAAGACGTTTTCAACAAAAAAAAAACAGTTTCGGTTTGGTGTTGCTCTTAGTAAAAAAATTTACTGCACCTTATTCCTTTGGCTTTTTGACCTGAAATTTGACAACTTCTTCCTGCACCTCCATGATTTCTTCGGGAACCTCTATAAACTTTTAAATGCCAAAACTGTACTTTAGTAAAAAAGATAAAATGAAAGTATTGTTTTACATTTTTGTCCACGAGTGAAAAAAAAGGTGTTTGTTGTAGTGGTGGAGTGCAATGTCATGGTTGTGGTTCTTGAGCTCGTGGTTGAGGTGGTGCATTGTGGTGGTAGCTGCGTTGCGGTGGTGGTGGTAACTGTTGAACCAAGTGGTGTTCATGTTTTGAAGAATCCAAATCCTTTGAAGGATGTTGAAGCCTCTGCTATGCTTGATGTTGTTGTGCTGGTTTAAGCTTTGTTCTGGGGTAGTTTATATGTTGTAATCCATCCTGTGATTAAATCT
>Ga0123342_1005194_pt1 | contig 19156 bp, 13 predicted proteins | sample Turbeawhitnodule_FD_89960 | JGI IMG/M metagenome (GOLD analysis project Ga0123342, IMG submission 89960) | Root nodule microbial communities of legume samples collected from Mexico - Turtle bean Mexico white nodule | ecosystem: Host-associated > Plants > Roots > Nodule | place: Mexico: Nepantla... | reverse complement strand
TTTGGCACCTCCTAAATCTACACCTACACCTTCTTTTTATGTCACATGGAAGGTGTGACTTATCTTTATACATTTGCACCTCTTATATCTATATCTACACCTTCCTTTATGTTCTACTAAAAATACTCAAAAGTAATTACAAAAAAAAGACATTCAATGATGCTTAGTTGGCCCAGATCTTCTATTTGTTGGCCTTGAGCCGAAGCTTGAACTTGTATTTCGGCTTGGGCTTGGGCTTGGGCTTCTTCTTTCATGGGCTTGGGCCTCTTCCATCCTAGGAGACACAAAAAAGGACACGAAGAAGTCCATCAAGAAAAAATGTCCCATGTCCACTTAGGAAGACCTATATCTCTCTGATTTTGAGTTTGAGGAAGAGGCTCACATTTGTTTTAAGACACATATAGAAAACTCCTCAGATTCTAAAGATTCCGATGAAGATGTAAATCTTTCTTACCTATATTATGTTAGAGAAGCCTATTCAGAGTTAGTCTCGTATAATGCGTGTATCATAGCCGAATACAAGACATTTAAAAGAAAATTCAAAACCACTAGTTCTGAGTTAGAGAAATTAAGTAAAAAAAATATTGATATCACACAAACTAAAGATAAATTATATGAAGAAAACAAAAATCTAAGTCAAACTCTAGAAAAATTAAAAATTGATAAGCTAGAAAATTACAAAACCTTAGTTGATCTTAAGACTGAAAATTCAACACTCAAAATTATCCTAGAGAAATCTAAAATGTGTGAAAAATCCGTAGAACTTCTAATCAGTAACTTTAGAGGACCCAATAATAAAAATTGGATAAGATATGTAGAAAAGATGTCACCATGCATAGATGGATCTGCATCATCCTGCATCTACTATTACTTCGTCCAATGGTCATTCTAAGAATAAACTATGAAAAACTAACAAGGAAGGACCTCGATCTGTGTGGGGTACCTAAAGGAAAAATAATACCTCTTGTAGGTGTACTCAATCCAACCAAGAAAACACTTATCATGGTACCTAGAAAATGGTTGCTCACGCCATAGAAATATCTATATTTCAAGACCTGAAATTGAAGAAAGAAGGGAAAGCAATCTTCAGTGGAAATTAGCATGGTCAAGTAATTGGTGGTGGTTAGGTAAGTCTGAAACATTTTATGTATATTAATAATGTCTTATTAGTAGACAATATTAAACATAACCTACTGAATATAAGGCAATTGTGCGACAGTGGGAACAACGTTGTTTTTAACAAAAACCATTGTAGAGTCTATCACAGTAATGGAACCAAAATGTTTGTAGCCAATAGACGAGGAAATCTTTACAAAATGGATATAGATGAGTTATCAGATCAAATGGTCTCATGTCTTATGTCTGAAAAAGAAGATCATTGGTTATGGCACAAGAAGTGCAGTCATGCTAGCTTGAGATTAATCTTTAAGGTAGAAAAACATAATCTCGTAAGAGGTTTGCCAATAATGTCATTCAAAGACAATCTTCTTTCTCAGTTGTGTGTCAAAGGAAAGCAAGTCAAAAACTATTTTAAATGCAAAAATGATATTTCTACTCAAAAACACATTGAGTTGATTCACTTAGTCTTTTTTGGACCCACTAGAACAAAGTTTATTAGAGGAAAAAGATATGGTATTGTTGTTTATGATTTCACTGGATGGACACCGATTAGGTTCTTACACCACACGGATAAGTCTTACAAGGTTCTATGTAAAAATTTTAAACAAATCCAAATTGAAAAAAGTTTATCAATTATTTCCATAAGTGATCATGGGGTGAATTTGAAAATGAAAACTTTCAAGTCCTTTGCGAAAACTATGGATTAACTGTAACTTTTCTACTCCCCGAACACCGAATCAAATGGCCAAGTCAAGAAGGCTTGGTCCGATGAGTTGTTTAATTAGTCATATAAATGTGACTTGTTCTTAAGAGCTTGGCTCAAATGCAAATAACTAGTTCAATCTAAGAACCCAAAAAACCTACAATTGGGTTCCTGAATTTGTGTGACTTGTAATATTCAGTACCGAAATGAGCGGAACAATTAACATCCATTTATAATCATGGTAATAACCACTTACAATTACTTTTTTTTTATGGAATGTAATGGAAATAACTAAACCATGTGGCCATATAAAACGACATAATCTATTGAATCAATTACATAGATATTATATAGGCCTAAAAGGCTATAAATACCGTCTTAAGGAGTATTCTTCACCACTCAATATTTGTTTACTCACTTTCACTCAAATATCTACAGACTCTTACTGACTTGAGTGACAAATAGTCTTTGTAGATAGATCGTCACACGATTTTCAACCATAAAGCTCAACAACCCTTCATAAAAGAATTCAATTCATTCAAACTACTCAGATATCCACCTCGAATGGCTCTAACTCATCCTCGGTAAGAAAACAAATTAAAACTACAATTGAAATTTTAAAACAACAAGTAAAATGTAGATGAATTCATGAATAAAAAAACTAAGTGCAACCATTAATTTGTCTAATGGACAATCATCTAGCAGACCGTCTAATAGTCATACCAATATAAAACTAAGCGTCTAATTGAATTATAAAAGACATAAATGTAAAAGCATAAATGTAAAATTATATATACGGAAATTTTAAAAAATTATGGTAAAAAGAAGAAAATTTCAATTCTAGAAACGTGAAACACCAAACAAAAACTATGGTCAGGTCATTTTCAACCTTGAATGCAAGAAACCTAAATCTAGATTACTTGTTTAATGAAGAAAACACAAAATCAATCAATTTGTATATTAAAAAAATATTTTTAATCAATAACTAAATTCTAAAAGGATTTCAAAGAAAAAAAATAACTTGAATAGAGTATCATCTAACATAGTTTCGAATTTGCTATTATCCATTTTCAGAACTCCATTATCTTCCAAATGTAAAGTTGCAAAAGCAAAAATAATAAAGAAAAGTATAAGAACTCGAATAGATAAAATTGAATTGCATTAAACTGTAAAAATGGAAAACTAACTAACTATCATTTAGTAAGCATAAACGTAAGTACATGAGTGTATTTAAGTGAGTGTGCCTAAGTTGGGTCTAAAGTTCCATATTTATAAGGTTATGAAACTACAATTGGATTGGCCTAAACTAAAACGAAACTAGGGGGAAAAAATCTATTACAAAGATATAATATACTCCACTGTCTTCCAACTTCTAAATTGTCAAATGTTTTCCATGTCCAATAGATTTGTGTAGTTTTCTTCTTTTAGCTCAATACTCCAATCTTCATGATTTAAATATCCTCAATGAAGCTCTAAAAGTAAGGAACAAAGATCAAATCAAAAGAATATCTACAAAATCATAATCAACACAACTGATTAGACAATTTATACAAAGTTGAAAAGACAATTTTTATACAAGATTTATTACAACTATAATTTTTTTAAGAAAATACAAATCTATGCTAACAACTAGAAATAACAAAAATAAAAAAATGCCAAAAAAATGTAATAAGCCTATAAAAACATGAACAAATCAAGTGTGTTGTCATTTACCACCATGTTTTTAGCATATGTGAATAAGTTATCGTGATAGTATTGTTAGATAGAGACTTTGATAAATTTTTGCAACCACACATTGTCAAATTGAAAAACCCCATTGAAGGTGGTGATATGAAATGACAATTATATAAAATCACAAGGATTGGGTAGAATTTGAGGGAAACTTGTTCTAGTTACCTAGTTACCTTCTTCCATTTTCATGAGCAAATCTTATTTTAGGTGCAAATTGGTTTAAAGCAATTGAACCCATGTAGTAGATTATGATTCCTTGAACTTAAATATTTTTCATAATGTTCAATTTGTTATGTTGTAAAAAGATGTGGATTATGTCCCTAAGCAAGCTCATTCCATTTTTGAAGTTTATAGTATGAAGTTGGTGGATCACAGTGTATAAACCTTACCATTAATCGATTTACTTGTGGATATGGAGCCCAAGTTAGCTTTTCTACTACGTTCATATGCTTTGAATTTTGCTACTCCAACTTCATTGCCACTTCCCCAATTCCATGATCATTCTATTCCTTTAACGAAACAAGTTACTCGTTAAGGTGAAACCATATCGTTATTCTTATAGTAAAAAAGAAGAAATTGAGAAGTTAATGGTACATATACTTCATGAGGGAATTACTCAATCAAGCAATATGCTAAGCCATCAACACCTTTGATTAACTTTTTGCATAAGGATAATTTTTAGTGGAATGAAGTGGGAGCGATGTTGAGTTAAGGAAACCATCCCATTGCATATTTCTCAAAGAAGTTATCTATATGACTACAAAAATAGTCGACATATAGATAAGAATTTTATGCTAATATGGAGACGTTGACTGAGTTCAAAAGCATCTCTGTCTCATATACATAGTAGCTCATCCGTTGTGTTCACTGCTAGCCCCATTTTTTCATTCAACCATGAAATCCCCCTATATTGACACATATTTTTCTCAACATTCTCTTTCTTTGTTTTCTATATACATATCATTTGTTTAATCTCTTTCTGAATTAACCACTGCAGTGTCTTTTTCTTAATTTCTCTCCCAAGCCCCTTACAATGTATGTTATAGTTCTCATAATTTGACTTCATTTTCCTCAACTCTCTTAGAGCTTCTTTCGACATCAATTGCTCTAACACTTCCGTATCACCTTCCACCCGCTTCACCACTATTTTTTTTTCGGTATCATCCACAACATCCTAACATCTCCCATCTCCCATCTCTTTTCTATTCCAGAATACTTTGTTACAATTTCTAACATGCCTAAAACAATCACATTACTAAGGGAATGTAATATTTATTCTAACACAATCCCCCATGCTACTTACTATTTGCTAGTATTATTTTATGGTTCAAATCTTGTCCTTAAATCATTCAAAGGATTCGTAATAAAATGTACCCGTTTTGTCACATTGGTTGCTCGAAAAATTCTCCGCTGTAAAAGCTAAGATCTCCACCAGATACTTTGATGAATCGGTAATTATTGCCACCACCACCACCTGTGTAAGTACGCCGGATTGCCATGGTAGTTTCCCTTAACACCCTTTTCTTGTAAGTAGAATTGGGACTAACCACGATAGTTTTGCTTTTTTTAATAGTTGACACACTTCAAACAGACCAAAATAGGAACACGGTAGTGTAAAAACGGCCTAATATTTTCAGCAACTAATGTTTATTTGATGTTTGTGATTACCTTCGTAATAATCTATGAAATGCCTGATGAATGTATTACCTACTTGTGAATTGAAAAAATGGAAGAGGGACTGAAGAAAGAAATTGAATCAAAGTGTTGACTGACCAAAATACAGATGTGACAAGGAAGATCAGTGAAATCATGTTTAGATATTAATGTCATGGGGCTTAACCCAACAATGTGGGCTTCAATTTGTATACAGTATACATACACATAGTATATATTTTAGAAATAAAAATATGCAAGCAAGTAATATTGAGTGAGGATTTTCTTTTAAATTGTTCGAACATAGAATGTTACTTGAGTGCATAACCCTTCTTACTAGGTATCTTTCACAAAGTATTACATCTATTATTCTACTGGTTTGGGATGAAGCAGGCACATCTACATCCTTATAATGATTTCCTCTTCCATTCATAACTAATTTTGTGGGTTTTACTCATTTCAAATCACTTTTGGGAAACAACCATAATTGTCAACTCAAAATAGCAATGCGCAGCAACCAACCCCAAAGTCACTCTATAGTGGGATGGCTATTCTAAAGACTCTGGATTCAAGATAAATAATTTACATTTCACACAAAAGCTCAAAAAAAAAACAAATTGAAGACATTTACTAAAAAAATTCATAGTAGAGACACAATAATCATCAGTTTATGGCATAGTTAACAAGTCAATAACAACAAAAGTCAGGGAGCATAAGACAGAAAAACAGTACACGTTATCGATTAAGCTGGGTGTCCTAGAAAAGGACTGGTTCGATCCCAAAATGCTTGGATTGGACTGCTGGGAGATGGTCACAAAATATGCAGGAGAATGCTGATGAGAACAAGGGAGAAACCAACATTAAGTTTTGATCTTACATTCTAAAAAGTTATTAGGTAACCAAAATTGAAGATATGTGCCAAACACTGACAACTCAGACACGGGTGAGCCTTACCAACCAGATTAACAGCTCCTGGTTAACACTTGAGAAACATAGAAATAAAGGCCAGGCCAGACTGTCATCCCAACACTAGACCAAATCGTATTGAACTCTAGATGTTTCAAATAATAAATACCTTTCCAATTTTATTTCTGATGTTGGCATTCCTAGAGGCATCAAGAAATCTGTCCAGCAAAATCTGCATGTAACCATAAAGCTTTTTCCCTATAATTTATTATCTGTTTGGTGCCAAGAAGCACCACAGAAGCTGTACATCTGAATCGGGAAATGCTTGATATGGAATGAAAGCTGTTGAGTTACCATCACATAAAACAGTGGTTGCGATGCTTATTAACAATGAAAGCTGATGGAATTCAAATTTATCTTTTGCAGAACCTTTGGTGAGCCAATTCGTACACACAAAAGGACAATAACACTTAGAAGCTGAACTATCTTAAAGGGTCATTAGGAAGAGAACTTTTTTTCAAGAAGCACATCATCTGCAAATAGAAGCCAAAACCAACATATTGGGTGGGAGTACTGCTCTGGTAGGGGGGGGTACCTATGATGACCATTGTACAAGAAATCAATGTAGTAGCAAGTAGTCAGAAATAGGATGTAAATCAATGGCCCATGGAATATGTGAGATTATGAGAATTGAAAGAATACTAAGGACATCTCCCACTCAAGGTTCATAATCAGGACCTTAAGCTTAAAACCTAGGTTTTAATAGAAACTCTGCTGGAACATGCTATGGCATGAGAAGATTTTAAATTTTAGACCCTATGTTCGTAGTAAGAATTTAAAATTATTTCTCATTTGAAAACAATAAAAATATGGGTTTTATAAGACTCTTATAGAACAATACTTACAAGAAGATTTTAAAAATGATGACATAATGAGATTCACATAAAGTAAAATAACACTTTATAGTATGACTCTCTTGCATTAGAGAAGACCTAAGAACTTATAGGTTGCGAACTCTAAACCTGTGAAAATCTACAATTAGAAATCTCCATAATTCGCAATCCTGTTTTCTATTATAGAATCAAGCATGTGAAAGCAGATACACACTTCATTAAAATGAAAAAAGAAAAATAGACAGATCTGCATGCCCTATGTCCTTACAAAAGAGCAAATTGCAAACATTATGAGATGATTTAGACAGCGAGCTGTCTTTGAGCACTTGAATTTCAGCTTACTGATAAGGACAACCATGAATAGCTCTAGAAAAGAAAGAAAAGATTGAAAAAAGGGAAGGACACCGTACACTAAAAGCTATCAATGGCATAAGAAGGGAACATTTAACCACTGCATGACTTAAATCAATCAGATCTTTGTAAATAAAGTTGTCTACAATCTGCAGAGAACTAACGGTAAGGGATGCATAAATACATCCTTACTTAAACACCATACACTTAAAATTATTGCATGAACCATGAAGTTTACTTGTGTGCAATATAGTACAAGCATATGAAGATCACTCTTTTCATGCACATCAGAATGTACTCGTGATACATAAACACAAATCACCAGTCAATGCTACCTACCCTCTTACTTAAAGTCAACAATTTCAACATACTTGAAACAGCCTTCTGAATTGTTTCCGGTTTGTAAGAGATATGCTAATCTAAAAATATGACGGATAATTTCCATTATTATGTCCATAAATAAGAACGTGAAAGGAAAACAGCTTGGAGGCTATAAATTGTATAAAATATCCATACATACACTCAAGTAGATGTAATATACTCAACGAATGCCAGAAATACCAACTTCCTCTCCAAATCTCATGTACATCAAAAGGCCAAGCCAAGGAAGACATTTCTTAATATAACTAGTCATTATTGTTTAGAAATTTACAATCACTAAAGAAAAGGATGTGGAAGAGGTTGGATTGCATTTCATTTCAAGCATCAGTTACAACACTATCTGTGAAAAAAGTGAGACAATGAGCACAAGTATATCACTTGCCGTAATGGATATAATCCTACTGAATCACTCCATGCAAAAAATTCCTTGTATATGAAACCACTAGAACATTCCTAAACCCTAGCCTGCCAAACCTGTATTTCTCAAAAACCTCAAAACATCATCAAATTGGTGGCAGTCCCAACAATGAAGGGCTCCATCAGCAGCCGCGTCAAAAAATAGAACAGAACCCCCAAGGCGATCGAAATTGGAAGCGCCGGCAGAGCCTGCCGGCACACGGACAACAAAATCAGTGTGCACCCCAGTCCCGAAATAATGGCAAGGTAACACGCATAAACTGTCATCAAATCATACATGGCAGCTCTCCCCACAAGAACACTGTAGAAAACGAAGTCCCCAAGGCCAAGCTTAATCCCCCTATCTCCACCAATCTCCCTCATCACCCTCTCCTCTTCCTCACCATCCGCCACCCCACCCATCTCAACAAGGGGAGACATCTCCTCATCAATAACAACCTCACCAAATCTCATTCCACCAACCAACGGGGACCTTTCCCCTTCATCGCTCCTACCATGATTCACATTAATGTCATCATCATTGTCATTATCAATGTTACTTACATTACCTCTAGAAACTACCTGAAGTTCCACTCTAGAAGCTTCCGAATCCGAAACCCCGGCGACTAGAAACCCTAGGGCGGCGGGGGTTCGGGTCGCGACAGTCGGACGCGCCTCGTAGACCAACGCCGGCAGCTCCTCGTTCCGGGTGGACGCCAAATCGACAAGGAGCTTGAGCGGGCCGCCGGGGGCGAGAACGGCGACCAAATCGTAGAGCGCGAGCGCGACGAGGAGCGTCCACGTGGTCCACTCGGGCAATTTGGTGAACCACGCGGCAACGATGATCCCGAGGCAGACCATGTACCCCTGGCGCAGCAGAATCGGGATCCCGCCGGCGAAGACGGAGAGGACTCCAACGACGGTGAAATTGAAGAGCAGAAGCAAGGAGGTTACCGCGTCGATGGGGATAGAGAAGCGCTGGAGGAGTGAGAGGAGGATAGATCCGCCCATGGAGGCGAGAACGAAGAAGGCGGAGAAGCGCGTGTAGTGGCGGAGGAAGGCGGTGCAGTTGTAGTAGTAGAGGAGGACAAGGAGGAAAGTGACGAGCGCGATGAGGCCGACGAAGACGACGGCGTTGAGGAGCGCGCCCTCGAGCTTCTGCGCGGTGCTGTCTGCGGGGTTCTCGGCGTAGACGAGGTTGGCGGCGGTTGTGATAGTGGCGGCGGAGGAGGAGGGCGAGGAGAGGGCGTAGACCAGGAGAACCACCAGGAACATGCAGATCGACACCGGACTCATGACGCCGATGATTTCAACGCCCAGACATTCCAGAACGCTCGATTCCATTCTCCCGACTTTTAGGGGTTTTTTTGGGTTTCTCTCAGCGCTCTAACACCGTAATATTAACAAACTCCATTTTCTTCTGAACCTTGCGTAAGAGTTTTCTTCTTTCTCCGCTCTGGCTCATCCAGAGTTGAGTTTTTCTTGTTTTTATTATCCAAAGGAGCAACTTTATCCCTTTTTAACTTTCACATTATTCTTTTACTCACTGCCCAATCCATTTACTCTATAAATCATTATTTTCCATTTATATCTATTTACCTTCCTTTTACTTCTCCAAACAATACATGCAATCAAAATCTTGTTTTTTTCATGTTAATAACGTGATATTTGTCAAGACAAACATCATTTTTACCTTATTTTTATTACATTTCACTTTATCGACTTAATATTAGTTATATTGAGGACAAAGCAAAGTCAACTCTGACTTAATTAAATTCATCTTCCACACATGTGCTTCACATATCATAATAATCAACTGCATACTTCAACATTTGTTTCATGAGTTATGAAGCAATTATGGTTTAAGCCCGCCTTAATATTTTTGCATGCCTTGTCTAGATCATCACAATCCTCATAATCTTCTTCAATATATTAAGGATCGACAAACGTCTTAGAGAGGATAATGTGTGACCCTTTTTCATTGAATATTTGTCAAAGATACAGAGAAAAGAGGACAAGGGTGTTAGCACCCTTTCATTCAAAGATGCTTATGACAAGCCATGTTCAAAGGAATAGGTGGATCAGAAAATGCACCATCAACAATCTGTTCTAGCACCCATTTGTTTGCAGCCTGAGTGTAATGAACACCATCCCAATTTACCCAAACAGATGGATCCTTGCATGGCTTCCCCACCAGAATCTCTTTCCCACGAATCTTAATCTTAGCACCACATCCAGTGTGCAAATTGTAGTTGTACTTTCCACCATGTCCACAACATGCCCTCAGTGGTTCCTCAAACCCTGCATTCAACAAACACAACTCATTTTTCCACACATTTTCACAAACTAAACAACTCCAAACCAGACAAAGGGTTTACCATGCTTCTTTGGATGACTAATGAGAGAGTACTTCACAGCGTAAACATCAACATAAGTGATGGCAGCCAAGGGAAGCTCTTTTCTGAGTTTAACCACAACCTCTTTCAATTCACGATTGAAGAACTTGGCCACTTCATTGTAAGGGGTTGAACATCCTGCTTTGTCCACTAATGATGGTTTTACTGGGTGAAGATCCATTATGTATGGCAAACAACCAACCGGACCCGTATTGTGAACCCAAAATGACCTTCCTCCATGATTATATACATACTAGCACCACCAAACAGATACACAAACATACATGTTATGTCATGCCCATGATATTAGTTTGTTTTCTGATTAAACTTTATGCAGTTCCTTTAGTTGTCTTCAATTTAAGTTTTAGTTCATATTCTTGTAAGAATATCACGTTAGATCAAGCCAAACATGTATACATAATTTATTCTCGAAATTGAAGTTACTTTTTAAGTAGTTTCTATTTTCCACATCCGAAAATGAAACTCCAAATGCTACCCTATCGGAATGCAAGAACTAAATAAGTTCACTTTTCTGTCTCAGCAACCAGAAATATCACATACATTAAAATGGTTTACCTTGATTACGTTCTTGAATTGATCCAAAACATCTGGAACATATGCTTTAACTTGATCCGTGGACATGTTGTGGAAGTAACCGGATGTCAAGTCATTTTGACCAATATCAAACGTGTATAATGCTTGAGAAAAGTCTTCTGCTTTTGGTAACAATGTTTTATATACTCCACCTAAGAGGGATGAAAAATGATCACGACTCCATAAACATGTTCACATCCTATTGTTGGAATCCATTCCAATATGCTCCAATTGGACATTACACATGAAGATTATAAGTAGATATGTTAAGGGAAAATATGATTCATGTGTTGCCATTACCTTTGTTGCGAAAAAATTGGCTTCTGCGTTGGAAATCACTGAATTGATTGAATTGAACGTCCAAAGAGAAAGGGCTGAACCCTCCAGTTTGATGAAGGGTTGTGTTCTGAGGTCTAATGGTGGATCCAGCAGTTGCAAAGTTGGCTCCATGGCTATAATTTGACCCCACAGAATCAAGAAATGCATTCAAATAAGGCTTGCCCAGCTTCTTAGCTTTTGATGCACAATATGAAAATGAAGGTCAAATCAATTGGCATTTTCCAAGATAAAAAACACTCTTTTAATTGAAATGGCATAGAAACTAAAGAGGAACAACAATATTTACAAACTATATACATTCATTCAAGACTCAAAATACTGATTTGAAATTTGGTTGAGAGAATCAAAGTGAACTTAGAAAAGTAGAGAGAAAAGGGTTGACACAGTGCATGATTAGATTGAGATAGCCCAAAAAGTTAGATGGAGTGGAATGTAAGAGTTACTGTCAACATAAAAACTAGTCTCTTTGAAATGTGACGAATTTGAATCCTTGTTAAGCATAGAGAAAGTAAAAAAGGGTTGAGTTAAAGAAACCTATGAAATCAACAATGAGACGACCATCACAGTAACGGCCAGCAGGGTGATGGAAGTAGGACTCTCCATGAGGAGGGCCAGATTGTCCAAAGGCTGCAGAGAGGCCTCCAGTGTCAGAATTGGAGTCACCAAAGTTGAAGATGGCAGGGAAGTGGCACTGTTTTGAAGCTGATACTGAGTTTCCAATATTGAAACAAAGTGCCACAGATACCACAACACAAAGGGTCATCAAGCTGCTCTCAGTGTTCAATTTCATGTTGTTGTAGCAACAATTGTGCTCTAAATTCAAAAGGCTGAGAGGAAGGAAAATGGTATGAAGTAGGGAAGACAAAGTAGGACCAAAGTACAGAGATGTATCCAATGATGTTACAAAACAACATAAAAAGGGGTGAAGTTTTGACTTGAGGACATGTTTTTGTTTGGAGTCTATCCATTATTTCATGGAATTGAAAAAAAGGTGTTATTTTCTTTTAAAACAAACATCTTACTAAGATTTTTCCTATTTTTCATCTCTTTCCATATGCAAGATGTCTAAAAACTACTCTTCAATTATCTATAATCTTATTTAATAATAAGAAATATGTTGCTACATCCACATGCTATTCAACACTTAATAAAGAGGATAAAAGAGAAAAATATATACGAATATAATAAGATAGGAAAAAAAAACAAATGAGAAGTGTTAATAAGATGTTTAGAGGTTTAAATATTAAAAAATCATTGCTCCATTCAATCTATCTTGTATCATTGTTGATCTTAGATAGAATTTTAATTGATTTTAATTTTAAATAATTTAGTTGTAAGAATTAGTTGTATTGTTAATAACATTTTATAAATGCATATACTAAAGAAAAACATTTTAATATATTTTATTATTTTATTGGAGTGCTATTTTTATCTCAATTATAAAAAAGAATAAAGATTATAGAAATAAATCAAGGCCATCAATGTTCTCCGTGACTTTTTCAAGAGTAAAACAATATTTTTGCAATTCATCCTCACTTAAAGTTTTTATTTTTTTAGATTTATTTAAAATAATAGTAGTCATTAATTATATTAATTTGCTTCTTTTTTAGTTGCAAAATCAGATATCCAAGTTTTATAATCAAGTCATTTTAACATTTCACTCTAAATAAAAAAAATGGTTCAATCATTGTTGATGATTTTGAAAATTTTCTGTCAACAGTTGGAACAATTACTTGTATTGTTAATAATATTTTATAAATGCATATATTCTAAAAATAAATGCTATTTTAATATTTTTATTGAAATGTTACTTTTCTCTCTCTTAATCATAAAAATAAATCAAGAACATCAATGTTAGAATGCTCTCTATAACTTAAACTCTTAGTGTAAAATAATACTTTTGCAATTTATCCTCATTTAAAGTTTTAAATTTTTTAGATTTATTTGAAATAAAATAGTAGTCATTAGTTATATTTTTAATAGTAATTATTCAATCAACATAGCTAATAATATTTATTAACTTTGTCCCCTTATATGATAAGCTAAAATAAAATTAATCAATCATAATTGTTGTTAAAAAACAATTTTAAGTATCTTCTTATTAAAACATATATTAGGATAATGTCTCGCATTCTATAAAATTTTAAATACACAAAATACGTCAAAAAATTTATATATCTTCAAAATTTAAACATATTTTTTATATGTTTATTATGATAGATAAAAATTCATGTGAATAATTATTTTAACACGTGAATTATATTATTAAAATTAATTTTAATTAGATGTATGATTAATTATATTGGTTTTTCATCTATTGTTATGATTATTTTTAAAAGCTAAAAAAAGGGACAAAAATGTTAGAAGTGCGCATGGTCCATTCATCACATGCATGCATTATCATTCACGGGTATTTGAATGGCCTGTCTATTACTTTATAATTTATCTAAATTATATATATATATATGTGTGTATATACATATATATGTATAAATATATATATATATATATAGAGAGAGAGAGAGAGAGATTATGCAAAACCTAAGTAAAAAGGTTTTCATTTTCAAAAATGAAAAATTACATTAAAAATTGTCAAATTTATTTATTTAAACTTAAAAAAAGTTAGAAGTATGTGTTGCTATAATGCAACAATGCATTTAATATTCATAGATAGTGTTATTCTCAAAGTTGCATCAAATTTTGATTATAATGGCGATAATGAGAATAAATTATCAGTATCATCATTATAAACAAAAGAAAATAGAACTCAAAACTTCACACATATCACCAAAATTCACACAACTTAGGCCAACCTTATACACCAATTGTTGTAATTTAAGGATTTTATGCAAAAAAAAGGTATTTCATGTGATCTATAAAAAAAATTGACTAAGTGATTGAAAAATTACATTGGAAAAATCCACGTATAGAGAGTAGTGATCTTTCAAAATGGCTTTATTCTTTTAAATGATCAAATTATGCATGATTCAAATAAAAAACTTAAAGTTTCAGGTTCTCTTAATTTTGCAATTGTATCCAAAGCAAATCGCTTAAATTAAAGAATGAAATTTGAGTACCGAGTTATGTGAAGAATCATAGTATACACTTTTTCAAGAAACAAATCCTTAATTAAGCAAAGAAACCCTAAACGACTGTTACGTACCTACAGACAAAGATGACCTTAGCAAATTTGTATCTTATGAATAGTGACAAAATCCAATGAATCTGTCGGTGGATTTTTCAATCTACTATTCAATAAAATTAAAGAACTTGATCTTATCCAAAGTTAAGAAAATTTTCAATTATTTAAAAAAATTAAAATCAAGCTCTTTGAAAGTCATGAAACAAGATGGTTTAATTTATTATAACTAATGCAAGAAAAAGAAGAATAAGAACATTTACAAACTATATACATTCATTCATGACTCAAAATACTGATTTGAAATTTTCTTAGAGAATCAAAGTAAAAGTCAGAAAAGAAAAGGGTTTAGCAGTGCATGATTAGTTACTGTGACGATAATAAGTAGTTTGTTTGAAATGAAATATGTTGTTAAGCATAGAAAAAGTAGAAAAGGGTTGAGAGTTAAAGAAGGGAAGTAAGAACCTATGAAATCAACAATGAGACGGCCATCACAGTAACGGCCAGCAGGGTGATGGAAGTAGGAGTCTCCCTGGGGAGGGCCAGGTTGTCCAAAGGCTGCAGAGAGGCCTCCAGTGTCAGAATTGGAGTCACCAAAGTTGAAGATGGCAGGGAAATGGCACTTCTTTGAACCTGATACTGACTTTCCAATATTCAAACAAAGTGCCACAGATACCACAACCCAAAGGCTCATAAACCTGCTCTCACTCTTCAATTTCATGTTCTTTTGCCAACAATTGTTCTCTAAATTCAAAAGCCTGAGAGGAAGGAAAAGGGTATGAAGTAGGGAACACCAAGTAGGACCTAAGTAGAGAGATGAATCCAATGATGTTACAGAACAACATAAAAAGGGGTCAACTTTTTACTTGAGAACATGTTTTTGTTTGGAGTCTATCCATTATTTCATGGAATTCAAAAGAAGGGGATATTTTCATCATATCAATTATTTATTTCTCTTTTCTTTTCTATTTCTTTCCATATGTAAGATGTCTAAAACCCACTCTTCAATTATCTATAATCTTATTTAATAATAAGAAATATGTCTTTATAACAAGTGAGAATATTAATTAATTACTATAATGACTATATTAGAGACCTAGAGACTAAAATATTTTTTGGTTTCTAAATTAGTTTGTATAATTGTTAAATAGTTTTTAAATTGGTATTTAATTAGTTACCAAGGTTTTAACTACCAATTATTTAGATTCTAAATTTGGTAGCAAAAACTTTGGTAGCTAATTAGATACCAATTTAGAAACTATTTAATAATAATATAAATTAATTTAGAATCAAATTTTTTTTAATCTCTAAAGTTGTCTCTAATTTAGTCACTATAAGAACTAATTATTTTTATTTCTAATAAAATTTGATTTCTATTCAATAATTTTCTTATTCAATGATTTTCTTGTAGTAATACTTAGACATCTAAGTGTTATTCAACACCAAGTAAAAAGAATAAAAGAGAAAGTTATATACGAATATTACAAGATAGGAAAAGAGATAACAAATGAGAAGAGTTAATAAGATGTTTAGAGGTTTAAGTATTAAAAATACACAAAATACGTCCAAAAATTATGTCTTCAAAATTTAAACATAATTTTTATATCTTTATTAATTATGATAGATAAAAAAAGTCATGTGAATAATTATTTCAACACGTGAATTATATTAGTAAAAGTAATTTTAATTAGATGTATGATTAATTATTTTGAAAGGGACAAAAACGTTAGAAGTGCGTGTGGTCCATTCATCACATGCTACAATGCATTCTCATTCACGGGTATTTTAATGTCCTATCTATCACTTTATAATTTTATCTAATATATACTAGTATTTAACCGTGCAAAGCACCGGATTTATTTAAATAACAAATTTGACAATTTTAAAAAATAGAAGAAAAACGAATTACAATTTTTTTTTCTAAAATTACAACTGATGTTATAAACCACAATATCTAGTATGCAGTTATTATGAAATAAGAATAGTTAGAGGAAGTAAACATTATATATAAGAATGATAATTGAAAATGATACAATAATCAAATTGATAAAATAGGTAAAACAATCACGGATAAATTATGTTGCAATACAAGTGATTTAATTTAAAAATATAATATATTTATTATATAAATTTAATTTCAAAAAATAAAAGAATTTAAAATAATAACAAATAATATAATACTATATATGATATAATCACTAACATTTAACATTTTATAAAACTAGTTCGTTTCCAATAAAACCAAACACATATTACTTATTATTAATAATAATAATAATAATAATAATAATAACTAAAATACAATAAAAAACCAATTAAATATTATAAACGGATAATTGATGAAAAAAATATTTTAAAATAAATATTTTTTAAAATTCAAATATTAGAAGATACCTCAATAGTTGGAATATAATGAATAAATATGATATTTTAGTAACTCAGCACATTAACATTTAAGAAATTGTTCTCGCCGGTTGACTCGCTCGCCGGTTGATTTGAACAGCAATTCCGGACCCTCCTATCTCCGTGTGAGAATCGCACCTCCTTGATTGAAGAATCTCTCACCTGCAAAGACAAAGGGCGCCTTGACGGCCGTTTGCACTCCGACGCTAAAGTCAATATTAGGGTAAAGAAACACTAAGTGTATAAAGTAGTTTCAGTCTTAGAAACTGTATACCTTGCTAGGGTTCTTAGTCCCCTTTATATAGCTTGAAACTAGGGTTTACCTTTGTTATGTTACCCATGTCTAGGGTTCCTTGGAGAACATCCTTGCGTCGCTATTACACAATTTTAGCATAATCTGGCAAATAGGACTTCCCTTAACTGAGGTGCAACGACTAATAGAATGGCCGCCTAGGTACCAACTTGTGCACCAAATCTCTCGCACCATCCATTCTGTGGGTGCCCTAAGTATTCACGTGTCATGCATGCAGCTTCCTTGGAAACCCTAACCCTAATGGGCCTTAGCGCCTCCAAGGACTATTTACTCGTGTCACACCTGGATGCGCTACACACACCACCTGCATAGATTCCTCGTGTCTTAGGGCTTCCTCCCATATCTGATGTTTTAACTGGTAATTAGTGTTATTCTGGGGCCCAACTTACGTGGCCCACTATAGCTGTTCAGACCACCAACGTCTGATCTCTCCCTCTATTAGTGAGGTCCGATGTCGATCCCTGACGTCGATGTCCGAGGACTGGTCGGTACACAAACCCCTCAGTCTCGAGTTGTAACTTGTTTCAGCGAAGAAACTAAGTGATCGCCCTAGGTGACCTACGTGGCACTGGGTGACAGGATGTGAACAATACACCGAAGTGACATCTCACCATACTTTCTAAATCATCGTACACGTGGCAAGATCAACGGTTATCACTTGTTGGCGCTTGCGCTTCTTCGTATACTGTTTAAACCTTTACACTCCCTTTCACTGTTTTATTACTTTCACTTAAGCAAATCATTTCTCAAGCATTTCTCTCCTTCGAAATGCTCTCTCTTCTTCCTCCAAACTCATACCTTCATTCCCTACTTGATCAAAGGTATGATCTTTACTCATTGTTTGCTCTTACTTTATGATTTTGCTGCTCATAATATGCTATAACTGTTTTGGGACTGTTTATGTTTTCTGCATTTTAGATTTTTTGCATTATATGTTTTCTTTGTTCTTCGTTCACGAGTCTCTGTTTTTCTGGTTTTATTGAGTCACATCATCATCTTCTTCTAAACCTTCGTCTTTCTTCCTTTCTCCTCTTTCTTTTTAGCTCTCTTCGAGATGGCCAGAACCAAAACAGCACCGAACCCTCCTCCCTCTATTGACTACATAACCCTCTACCGTTGGGCTCCTAATGACCTTTTAGCGGAAACCACCAAATATACCTCCAACCAGGACGTAATAACGTACAAGGAGGGTGAAGCTGATGAGAAGTGTCGTGTCTTTGGGAGGGAGCACGATGCGTATGTGTCGGTTCGGCCTTGTGAGAAAGGCGAACCTGTGTGCGCTGATGATCGCGCAAACCCAGCTGGAGGACCTTTCTTCTTCATGTATTCCACCATCTTCAAGCGGGTCAAGTTTTGCTTGCCACTTACAGGGTTCGAGCGCGTGTTGCTTACAGAGGTTAACGTGGCCCCTACCCAGCTGCATCCCAACATTTGGGCCTTTGTAAGGGCCTTCATTATTTTGTGCAATCACTTTGGCTACACGCCCTCCGTGGACGTCTTCTTATACTTCTTCGAGGCGAAGAATCCCGGCAAGAGGTTGTGGCTGACCTTTAAAGGAGTGGCGGGGAAAGTTCTCCTAACTCTCTTCCAAGAATCCTACAAGGGCTTCAGGAAGAAGTTCTTCAAGGTGAGTTGCAGTGTCTACGACCCCACCCTTCTAGACGGATTTCCCCTCTATTGGGTGGAGAAGCGTAGACTTAAAAAGCCAAGGAGTCTTGATATGATTCCACTAGCAAGATAGAGATGATTCTTTGACATTTTATGGAATCAACTTGAGTTGGAGAATGAATAGGCACTTTTAATAGAATTGGATCAATGTTCTATGTTTCAAGAACTCAC
>Ga0123342_1005193_pt1 | contig 19159 bp, 12 predicted proteins | sample Turbeawhitnodule_FD_89960 | JGI IMG/M metagenome (GOLD analysis project Ga0123342, IMG submission 89960) | Root nodule microbial communities of legume samples collected from Mexico - Turtle bean Mexico white nodule | ecosystem: Host-associated > Plants > Roots > Nodule | place: Mexico: Nepantla... | reverse complement strand
CCCTCCTAAGAATCATCTAGAATCGGCGCCAAAACCCAAGCATGAGGAAGGTGTGACTCCTTCCTTCACTTTGGCACCTCCTATTCTACTTCTACACCTATCTACTAACACACCCCCCCTAAACCCAAGCATGAGCATTGTGCACTGCTTGACAGTTGTTGGCTCACAAACTGGGTGTCGTTGTTAGACATTAAACGTTTTGGAATCCCAAAACAACAAACAATGTTCTTCCACACAAAGTGCTGAACCTTGTGGGCAGTTATCTGTGCAACTGGTTTAGCTTCTACCTACTTGGTGAAATACTCAATGGCCACCACCAAGTACTTCATCTAACGAATCGCTAGTGGGAATGGGCCCAAGATGTTTATTCCCCAAGTATGGAAAGGCCAGGGGCTATGTATGGATCGTAACTCCTCTAGGGGTGCATGATGCCAATCAGCGTGCTTCTGACATTGATGACATCGTTGTGCATACTTCATGCAATCTTCCCTCAGGTTGGCCAATAGTACCCTGCCCGAACTTCCTTCAGGGAGAGAGCTCGTCCCCCGACATGACTTTCACATATGCCTTCATGGAGCTCTGCCATGATACGTGTACACTGATCCCCGCTTATGCAGGTGAGGATAGGATGAGTGTAGCCATGTCTGAACAATTTTCCATCTACTAAGGTATACTTTCCCGAGTTCTTCTTAATTATCTTAGCCTCTGCAGGCTTTGCCGGGAGCATGCGATCAGCAAGGTAACGCCGATATGGTTTCATCCAGGTTTTGCCCACGTCGACCTGATAATTGTCCAGTGATTCCTTTTTTGATGGGCCATAGGCGCTTACCTTGGGTACCTTTAGCGTTTCTTATGTCAACGATCGATGCCCTCTTCTTGCGCTCTCCAAAGTCTCCACCTGTTGGACCTCCCCCGCACAACCTGCGGTGGTTCTGGATGACTTTAGGGTCTCTTGAATGACTGACCTTTGGTGACCTCCCTTTCCTGAGCTGGCGAGCTTGGCCAGTAGGTCTACTCGAGCATTTTGTTCCTAGGGACATGCACTAGTTCGAACACGGGAAAGGTCTCCCTTAACAGCGTGACATACCTTAAGTACGAGGCCATATGCGGATCTTTGGCCTGGTACTCACTTGTGACTTGCTCGGTCACTAGCAACAAGTCACTTTTCACCAACAAACTCCGAGCGCCCAACTCCTTGGCCAACAACATTCCAGCCACCAACACTTCATACTCAGTCTGGTTATTGCTAGCCTTGAAAGAAAATCTAAGGGCCTTATTGATCAGCAATCCATTTGGTCCCTTCAGGATTATACCAGCTTTGCTACCCTGCTAGTTAGAAGATCCATCCATGGAGAAAACCCATTTGAAATCTTCACCGTCCACCTGAGGGGCTTCTAAGGAGAGCTCCACCACAACATAAACCTGGCCCCATAGGTTCGTACTGTACGTCGAACTCGAACAGCTTGACTGCCCAGCATACCATCCGACCTGCCACGTCAGGTTTCTAGAGGACCTTGCGAATGGGTAGGTCAGTCATGACAATCACTATGAAGCTCTAGAAATAGTGGCGGAGCCGCCGAGCTGCAAATAAAACTGCTAGGGTTGCCTTCTCGATGGCTTGATAGCATTTTGCTCACAAAGTATATCGGCTTCTGAACCTGATCCTATTCCTGTACAATGACCGAGCTGATCGCTCAATTTGTCATTGCGGAGTAGAGACAAAGGGGAATACCTGGCAGCGGCTTACAAAGGACAAACGGACTAACCAAGTACTCCTTAAGCTTGAGAAACACCTTTTCACATTCGCTAGTCACACAAAGCAGTTTTTTTTCTCCAAACACTAGAAATAAGGATATCCCTTATCTCCTCCTAGTGACAAGAATCGGGACAGGGCGGCCATCCGCCAGTCAACTACTGCACCTCCTTTACAGTGGCAGGGCTCCTCATCCGTATGATTGTTGCGCACTTATCGACGTTTGCTTCTATCCCTCGTTCAGTGAGCAAGAACTCTAAGAATTTCCTGCCTCTACCCCGAATACACACTTCTAGGGATTCAACTTCAAATCATAATTAGTTATTGTAGCAAATAGCTCCTCCAAATCCGCAACATGCTAATCTCTCTCTGGCGAGGTGACGACCATGTCGTCCACATATGCCTGCACATTTCGCCCTATCATAGAGGCGAGAATCTTATCCATCAACCTCTAGTAGGTCGCACCGACATTCTTCAACCCAAAGGGCATGACCCTGTAACCGTAATTGGAGAGCTCCATCAAGAACGCACTTTTGCTCTCATCGCGGGGGTGCATACAGATCTGGTTGTACCCCGAGAAAGTGTCTAGAAAACTGAGAAGTCGGCAACCTGAGGCGCTGTCCACCAGGGCGTCAATGCTAGGCAACGAATAAGAATCCTTAGGACAGACCTTGTTCAGATTTGTGAAGTCAACACACATCCTCTACTTCCCATTGTCCTTCTTGACCAACACAACATTCGTCAGCCACTCAGGGTATTGGATCTCCCTTAAGTGGCCAGCGCTAAGCAGCTTCTAGGTTTATTCCCTGATGACCAAGCGTCTCTCATAATTTAACTTCCTTCTCCTTTGTACCATGAGCCTAACCTTCGTGTCCATCGTGAGTCGATGGCACAAGAAGTCAGGGTCGATGCAGAGCATGTTAAAGGTGGACCATGCAAAAGCATTTAGGTGCCTAGCTATTACCCCGACGATCTGATCTTGCATCTCCTGACCCATCGACATGTCGATCTTGAACTTCTTTCCCTCAATCTCTTTCTCCTGAACCTCACCTGCAGGCTCAGGTTGCCTCTCGCTGGCGATCTCCACACGGGTGATCCCTTCAGGCCCCTGTGACTGGGCAACGACCACACATATTCCTCTTTTGTTCTTCAGGCTGTTCTCGTAACACTTCCTCACTGCCTTCTGGTCAGACTTGATAACGATTACTCCTCCCTCAAGGGAGGGTAACTTCATCTTCATGTGCCTCGTTGAGGCCATCGTGCCTAACTTGTTCAAGGTAGGTCTTCCCAAAAGCATGTTAAAGGTGGACCATGCAAAAGCATTTAGGTGCCTAGCTATTACCCCGACGATCTGATCTTGCATCTCCTGACCCATCGACATGTCGAGCTTGAACTTCTTTCCCTCAATCTCTTTCTCCTGAACCTCACCTGCAGGCTCAGGTTGCCTCTCGCTGGCGATCTTCACACAGGTGATCCCTTCAGGCCTCTGTGGCTGGGCAACGACCACGCATATTCCTCTTTTGTTCTTCAGGCTGTTCTCGTAACACTTCCTCGCTGCCTTCTGGTCAGACTTGATAACGATTACTCCTCCCTCAAGGGAGGGTAACTTCAACTTCATGTGCCTCGTTGAGGCCATCGCGCCTAACTTGTTCAAGGCAGGTCTTCCCAAAAGCATGTTATAAGCCGAAGCTGCATTAACAACTAAGTACCTGATACTGATTGTACGAGATGTGGTGCCATCTGAAAAAGTTGTCTTCAATTCCACATGGCACCTTACTTCCACCTGGTCCCCAACGAAACCAAACAAATAACCGTCGTAAGGTCTCAGCTGGTCGGGCGACAACTGCAACTTGTTGAAAGTCGCCCAAAACATCACGTTGGTCGAGCTCCCCTGGTCAACGAGGACCCTGTGTAGTCTTCTGCCCACGGTGATGACCATGATCACCATTGGATTGTCCTCATGTGGGACTACATCTCTCAAGTCAACCTTGGTGAAGTAGAGGTCGGGCTCAACTGGCTGATTAGGCTCTCGCGCCTCTACCGTCATCACCTCCCTCGCGTACTTCCTATGTTGAGAGGCGGTGCATCCCCCTCCTGAAAAACCTCCTGAGATAGTATTAATCTCATCATGGACGGGCACCTTGTGCCTTTGGTCCGCTGATTGGAGCTCCTCCTTTGACCCCGCCTGGCTTACTTCTAGGTATTCCTTCAGGAACCCATCCTTCACCAGCCCTGCCTACTGGTAGCCGAGGATTATGCAATGCTCCACATTATGCCCGAAGGCTTGGTGGAAATCACACCAAATCTCCTTGCGTGGCCACAAATTCCTATCAGATTTCGGGGCGAACCTCAGTTGGTCTGCCATGCCTGGCATAGCTAGCAGCTCCTTGTAAGACATTTTGAACTTAGGTCAAAAAGGCAAGTCGTCCTTTGCCTTCGACCTAGCTTGGTTCTTTCTCGGCCCATAAGGTGTTTGCCGAGTGTTTGACCTTTTCCCAATCACAACCTCATGCACTCTCATTGGTTGGGCTTAACCACCCTCTTTACGTTTGACCTGCCCTATGTACGGGCTCTCGTGCTTTACTATCACAACTTCTTCCACAATGATGTGGGCAACAACTCATCATCGGATCTCCCAAAAAGTCCTTGCCCAATTTCTGATCAATGAGTCACTAAATGGCCCTGACATGATCCCCTGCCCGAAGGCATGAACCATCAAAGCCTCATCCTGAGTCTGGAGTTTTACCACGAACGCTCCAAACCTGTTCATGAAGTCCTTCAAAGGTTCTCCCTGCCTCTATTTCACCCCGAAGAGGTCGAAAGAGACAAATGGTCGAGCTCAGTTGACAATGAACTGTTCCTTGAATAGAGTAGAAAAATGATCAAAAGAAGTGATGTGGCCATCTGGGAGGCCAACGAACCACTGTATCGTTGTGTCTGTGAACGTGCCCATGAACAACTTGCAATGCATGGCATCTGTTCCTTTCGAGATCATCATCTAAGCGTTGAATGTTGTGAGATGGGCCTTTGGATCTTCTGTACTTGAAAAAAAATCTTGGGCATCATGAAACTAGTTGACACGACAACGTCCATGATCGCCTATGAGAACTGCATGGGGCGAGCCCTTTCTTGAATCGTCGGGCTTCGCAATCCCATGGATAGTTCTCCCAGCCGTTGTAGGTCCCTACACAATTCTTCGTTGGCTTTGCGTAGTTCCCCATTGCTTGTTCATGACGCATCTAGCTCTGCCCTGAACTGGTCTTGCCTAAGTACCTGTTCAGGTCGAACCTCCGCCATGAGCCTCTCCAGGTCAGCCCTGGATACTGCCACCGTTTCTTGAAGGGTGTTAACGGTCTCCATGAGCTGTTGTAGGGTGGGGTTGTCATTCCCTTTTGGTCCTACTGGACCTTGCCTCATATTTCTCATCATGCCTCAAAGCTCGAGTACAACTGCGGGTGGAACCTGGTTTTATCGAGCCCCACAGTGGACACCAAATGTTCTTGCCGGTTGACTCTAATCCCAAGCTCTAGCTCCGTCTATCTCTGCTGGAATCTACTCCTCCCTTTAAACATTGGAAAGCGGCTCTGTTGAGACAGAGGGGGCATTACTTGTTGATTGCACTTCGACGATCAAGCCAGTACAGGGCTTATAGAAACAAGAAGTAACTAGTTTTAGTCTTAGAAACAACGTACCTTTACCTGGGATCTTAAGTCCCTTTTATAGCCTACCTTTGTAGCAGCTTTCTATCACGAAAGTCTCATCTCAACTGAAAGCCTATGCAATAGGAAGATATTCTGTTCTAGGACACACTTTCTTAGCGTTGCAAATGAACATAACTTTTCCTCCCTAGAATGCATAAAATCTTAACAGAATAAACATCAGGGTACCAACTCATGTACCAGCTTTAAGAGTCCAATCTATTTCATGTAGGCACCCTCGGAAAGGCACTACGCATCATACATGCAACTTAGCTCATCGTGCCCTAGCACACATGGGCTTATGTTTAGGGAAAACACTTTGCTCGTTCTAGACCCATACGCACTAAGCGCACCCCTAGGTCCATTACTACCCCCTGCTGACCGCTTGGGCCTTGCGTACAAGGGGTTACGTTAAGTATATAGAAAAGAGTTAACACACATATTGGGCCCAACCACATCGCCTATCAACTTGGCCCAAAAGTTGAGTTGACCTATCTAAGGCGAACACTAAGCTCCGACCAGTGAGCACTGAGCTCTGAGCACCCTGGCCCAATACAATAATATAAAACTATCATTGCACACCTTTAAACAAACATAATACCTATTAAACACTGACATCCCATATTTTCTTCTACTTTTACTTTAATTATGGACCCAGGTTTTGATCCCAAAAGCTCATGAGCATAGTCATAAATCATTTTATACTGCTCCTGGAGTGAACCTTGCACATTCTTTGATGCCATTGACATTGCCCTCTACGCCTTTGACTTAGTAATACTTGTGTTCATTTTTTACGACTTTATTACATACATCAATATTTCTCATCTTTGGATTTTGACTTATTTAAGATTCCAATATGCCACTTAATCATTTTGTACTCAATAAATCTGCCTTGAATTGCCTACTACAACTACGTGTAGATACATTTGGCTCTAGAATGGGAGGGGTTTGAATAGAGCCCAAACTCAACTCGAGTAGCTAAAAACTTTATCAAAGCAAATACAATATTTAAAAGATAAACAACACACTTAGAGAGAGAGAGAAAAGTAACAAAATTTTTGCTGGTTCACCCAAGACTTGGGCTACGTCTAGTCCTCTCAAGCAACCAACTTAAGAGCCTTTACTAACACAAGTATTCTAGACCTCTCCAGGTACATAATTATTTTAGACCTTTCCAAGTATAAGTACTCTACACCTCTTTATGTACAAGTATTTACATTTCTCCAGGTAAAAGTATTATACATCTCTCTAGGTAACCAGTCTTAATTTCCCCCTAATACTAAGACATCTCAACAAGTGAGAAACACTTTCAATAAAAGAGAAAAAATGAAAGCACACAGGGTTATCTTCACACAGTGAATGATTTACAATGTATAACTCACTCCCCAAAGTATAGATGCTCTAAACAACAAATATGAAATACACTCACAATAAGATTATTCACACTAAAAATATGAATATGTTGTGTAAGCTTGGTGTTCTTTCTTTCTTTATCTTCAAGGTCTTTATATAGCTTTCAGATTATGATCGTTGAAGGTTTTATTTCTTCTCTTGTTCATATAGTCATTAGACGTTGGATATGGAAGCTCTTTAAATTGATTGATTTTACGTCTTGGACTTTAAATGTATTTTTAAATATTTCTTTCTTTGTCCAAATGTGAACATTGATACTTCAATATTGTAATTTGAGTATCTTCATCATATGCTTCATTGTTGTGCCATGTTCATCATCTTCTTCTCATGAGACGTTGAATATGGTAACTTCTGCTTTGATCAAATCCTACACATCTTTGAGCATGTGAAAGAATTTGAATTGTTTTCTTTTAATCTTCTGATGTGAACGCTAACCCTTCAATGCTTAGTGATTGAATCTTCAATTATCTTTGTCATGTTGATTCTTCTTTAATGTAGTAAACGCTTGATAAGGAAAAATTATCATTTGATATCAGCATCAATGCATTTTTGAATTCCTAATATTCTTGTGGTTGTTTGAACATTGAAGATATATCTGGAAAGGCTTGAATAATGTTTTTCACTTCATCACTTTTATGTTAGACGCTATAAAATGAATGTTCTAATATACATCTTGAAGGCGTCTTTGTCACCTGTTAATTCTATTGAATATATTTCTCATTATATTCTTCTTCTTTGTTGATTGTAGAAGCTTTGTGAAGCTTTAACTTCCTCGTGAAAACCTCCTAATAGATGCTTTGAAAGAAAACTTTGTATTTGTTCTCCTTTGCATATGTTTGTTTCTAAAATACATTCAGAAACCTTTTATGAATATCAATGATCATTATAATCAATATAATAAAGTATTGGAATCTTAATATTGCTGTTAGAAATCATAACACTTCTTTATAATTTTTTATTATCATCAAAACATGCTTAGAGTCTTTTATGATGAGATTGTCTAAGATTGATTCAATAGTCCAGCGTCTTAACACTATGAATGTCATTGATTTCCATAATTGCTAATAATTGGTTGATGATAAGTACCCACAATATGCAAACCACTCGTACTTTCCTTTGGGCTCTAGTACACTTAACCCTAACTTTCATATTATCATTCTTGATGATTTTTAAATTTCTCCTAGAATGAACAACATACATTTTGATTGCCTCTTTGAAACCTTTCTTGTTTATGAAATCCCAAGAGAAATCTATCATGTTTGTTGGCATTGTAGAAGATGGAAATTGACCACCATTACTTCCTGGCCCATCATCACCTTCTTCACTTTCATCTACACTTTCCAATTCCTCTAAGTCATAACTCAATATCTGTCAATCCTTTATAATTCACATGTATATCTTCAGTTGGGTTATCTTCATCACGCAATGATTTCAAATCCTTTACATAATTGGGTTCATAACCTTTCATGAGATTCTTTGCATCCCATCTACTTCTTTGCCTTTTTTCTTTTGAAGTAGCCTTCACCTCATCGGCATCGTCAACCTCAACAAACCCATCAATTAATCCCTCACCTGTTACATTTTAAGCCTCACTCAAAACTTCAACTTCCACAAATTCAACATTGAGCTCCTTTAAAAACGATATGGCTAATATCATAATCCTCCGCGTATTTTTGAAACATTCACTCTTAAAAAAAAATATAAGCCTTGGACTAACCCTCAATAATAAAAAAAAGTAATTAAACCAAAAACAAGATTTACTTAAAGGATTTTACTAGTTTTTTTTCCCATCATATCATCCCTATCCCATATATATAAAATGATATTCCGAAAAAATCGTAAGACCTTAGTAGCCACACGTTTTTAGAAGTTGTGGGTCCAATTCTAAATTTAATATTCTATAGGTCTCCTTCAAAGACATAATAATTTAAAAGTGGAAAAGAAAAACGATAACGAGTCCCTTGTCTTTGGAACTATTTATAATATAGATACACTTAATATATATATATATATATATATATATATATAAGGATTATTATTACATTCAATTATTCAACTTATGTGAACTACAAGGTCACGAAATTACTGAATTTTAAAATTTTGACTTGAAGGAAAAAGAAATTATGAAACTTATTTATTTTGGTTAAAAACATCACACGTAAGACAATGACGATGTGAGTTTGGGAAGTTACGAAGTCATAGGTGACATCCTAATTTATATAGTGGATAATGGGGTGTCAAAGAATTACTAGTAAATACTACCATATAATAATGTATTGGACTCTTTAGTCACACTCCATTAATAACCATTATTATAATATTAATACAGCACCTAAACTTTAATAGCAGCACCACCATATGCTTTGCGATCACTACCTTTATATCATATTCTTTGCTATAAACAATATGATATTAAGAATGTGATACACTTCTTTCTTCATAAAATTAAGACTTCTCACCACCCACAATCAATATGCTCAATTCCATACATAAGCCGACAATTAGAGTAAAATAATTACGTTCGCATACTTCATTAACTTCAAAAAATAAATTTATTTTAAAATAGATCTCATTCATTTTAGAAACAAAAATACTTTTATAGTGTTAGTTTTTTTTTAAACTTTATAATAGACATCATTATGAGATCTTATATCTCAATTAGGCTAAATATTCCATGTTCAATCATCATTATAACTAGTTTAATGAGTTTTTATGTAAATGAATTATATTAATCCTTTCTATAAAATGTTGATAAAATTATATTTATATGGTATTTTTTTTATGTAAATTTTCTTTTTTATGCTAAAAATAAACTTCGAGGTGTTTGTAATTTTTCTTTTTAAAACATTTTTTTAATTCTTGAAAATTTTATTTGTAGATAAATTATTTTTACTACAAATTTTTGTTTTAATTATTATTTTTTTTTCACATTATATATCTACACACACACACACACACACATATATATATATATATATATATTATTAATCCTATATTATATCTTCAAATGTTTTCGATCTAGTTTAAAATTAAGTAAAATTAATGTATACTTAAGTAGAGTGTAATGCTTTTGTTATTAACAAGTGTATTGGTTAAAAATAAATATATCGTTATCAATTTCTTAAAGTATAATATTGAACTAGTAAAATAAATAGTCCACCTGATATGGTATAGTTAGAATAAATAGTATAATATGAAAAGGAAAAAATGAAAAAAAAAAATGAAGTACATAAATACTTATTTTATTTATATATCTCAACTTGGTTTTTGTCTTTTGAGTTATTGGGCGAAAAAAAGACAAAAATGGACCTTGAAGTTGCGAAGGAACGGCGTATATACCTTCAATAATCTTAAAATGATGAAACACGAACTATCTTCAACGTTGCTTCCTCAACCGTTGAATTTTCATTTTCAAAATTTCAATCATTGCCAAAGAAAAATGTATATTTTATTTATAGAAACTTTTTTTTTTTTTTTTTATATTTCAGAATATAATTGACATCTCCGTTAATGTTGCACTCAAGTGAAGTAGGATATGCAATTGGTCCCATTCGTCCATTCAAACTACTAAATTATTGAATAATTTCTTATAGCATGTTTTGAGTAATTTCACTAATACTAGGGAATGAAGTAATATTAATAAAGTTATTTAAAAAATTAAAAATTTCATTTATATAATAAAATTATATTATTTTATGTTATTTTATATTTATCAACTGATTTATCAGTTAATTTTATCAAAGACTTTTAGTTTATCTTTTTTAACAACTAATCTGTTAACTGCAAATATAGCTTAATTTATTAACTAAATACTTATAAATTAAAATCTATCCATTAATAATAAACTTATCAATTAAAAAAATTAATTGGTTAAATATGTTTTTCGTCTATATACTATAATACGAAATTGATTTTAGTCTCTAATTCAAACTTTAAAGCATACAAGTAACTGTAGTATAAAAATGATTGCAATGAGTAATTCTTTATGTGAAATGTTAGTTTTTTTTTTTCAAAATTCGTTGTTGCTTTGATTGTATTGATGTCTACTATAACTACTTCTAATGGGTTGATGAAGTGAAATATCAAATTGAATCAATCCCACATATAGAAAGTCTCATTCCAACCATTTTTTAGTACAAACAACTGGATGATCTAAAGTTTAAACTAGGAAGAAATTGATTTTTTTTATTATGAACGAAAAACATATTTAACTCAAAATTAATTTATTAAATATCAACTTAAATTACAATCTAATTTATTATTAAAAGATGTATTAGTTATAATTTTACACTCGTCTTGATAAAATTTACAGGGGATATTATGTTACATTATTAATAAAATGTTAGAAGTGATTTCTTTTAAGTAAAGAAGCAATTTTGTATATTTTTCAAAGAAGAGGAATATGATATACTTTATTATTTTAAATTCGGTGGCTTAGATTGAGTAACTTTTTCTTTCTTCCATTTCTCCTCCTTTATGCCATATCATCTATATTATTTATTTGTTATACGCATTGTGGGGAGATATAAAATCCATTTTTTCTTTATATAAACTTTGTAGCACTTAAAAAATGAACAAAACTATATTAAAAGCATGGTTTAAAATTCACTCTTTTTTTCTTTTTATATTTAATTCTGCTTTATAAGATTCTTCAGCCGACACCATTCGCGTTAAAGGAAGGTAAGAAAACAATATTTCCACAACATAAACGTGGTTGGAATTAAATATACTTTTAAAAGTTATTCTGCCTATAAAAAATCTTAAATAGGGTAAAAATAAGCTAGAGTAAATAAAAATTCATTAATTATAACTCTGATTTACTCTTTTTTTTTCTCCCTTTTACAACGTTGTTTAGTTCTCCTAAAATAATTTATTTACTACTAGTTCAAGTATTAAAAATGAAGACAGTCAAACACATGTAATTTTTTGTCTGATATAATTTTTTCGAAAAAAAATCTTATTTAAACACTATTAAATACTAAATAGAAATATCCCATCAACAAAAAAAATTAGAAGTTAGTTTGCTACTTTATGAAAAATAATTTTCTTCAAAGGTAAGAAACTAAAAAGTATTTATAAAATATAAGTGATTTAATTAAAATAATATCTAAATATTTTGTTATTAAAGTAAAAAATTCATATATTTAGAATAGTCCCTTATTTAGGTTCCATTTTTAATAACCACTCTCTTGTTGAGATTAGATAGGTAGAATCTTGTTGATATGATTTATTTCCTTTTTTGATGTTCTAATATAAACATTGTAAAATATAAGCTTCTTTTTATATACAACATTTTGTATTTAATCAATTTACAAACGTATATTCAATATGTAAAATTATCAAATTTGATTCATTTTATCTTTAGAAATAATTTGTGATTATGACTTTAGTTACGTAATATTGTTTTAACCTTAGAATGTAAAAGTTAACAGATCATTTAACATTGGTAGAAGTGATGGAGGATCATCCTTGCTAAAGTCACCATCTTTCTCAGCTAAGAGTAGAGGATCAACCTTAGAAAATACAAAAGACAATCTCTTCCTTAGTTGGTATAAATTTGTAAATAATATAATAGTATTTTTGGCATTGTATTTTGGGTCAAGTTAGTGTAGATTAGCAATTATGGTGAGAAACCCAAAAAAGATTCCCACTGGTTACTAACTTAACCAAGTGGTTAAGTAAGTGTGAAGGTTCAGTTCTAGAGGGTAAAGAGAAAAACACAACTATGGTGAAAATGATGATGATAGTTTACAGAAATAAATGAACACAAGATGAAGATAACAAGATGAAGATCAAAATTAAAATAATAGCATAAGAATAAGAAAAGGAACGAAAGGTGGCACAATAAGAACAAAACAAAAAAGAAAAGATGAAGGGATGAAGAAAGCTTATGGATGAGGGGCAAAGAATCACACCACTTGGAGGATGGGTTACTCCAAGATGAGTGGTAAAGAGCCGCCACTTGAAGTGCACACACACTCAAGATAAGACCCACAAAGGAGAGCACTCAAGTCTCACTAAACACTCCTGCAAATTTTCTTTACTATTTCAAAATTAAATGTGTAAATACATGAGGCAAGACACCCTTTATATAAGAGAGAGTGACTTGAGAAGCAAGAGGCAATAGTAAGAGGGGTAGAGGAATAATTTGTGAGAAACCTTTTAGAAGGTAGGACAAAGAAACCCTAAACCTAGGTGTACATGTCATGAAAGGTGGGCTCGACACAAGCTCAATTTACTAAGTACACCCTACTCTAGCTTATTATTTTATTTGGACCTCGAGAAAGAGTCAAAATTATTTACATAAACTTGTCTTGTAAAAAAGACCAGAAGAAGAAAGAATATTTGATGCTCTGGCCTATGTCCAGTTCTTCTTCTGCTGAGGTCCTTATGATGTTTGGTGGGGCCTTGTCTTGGATGTTGAGATGGATGGCCTAATTGTGAAGTGTTTGTGGTGTCTTTAGTCATTTGCTTGTCGAGTTGGTTTGTATAATCTCAAAAGGTGTAGGTTGAGAAGAAAAGGATGAGGAGTTGAATGGAAGTGGTAGTGATTTGTCGAGGAAGGCGAGGGCACGACGCGAGTGGTGGTGGTTGGTGGAAGCGATGGAGAAGACAGTGAGGCACAATCAAAGAGAGATTAAAATAGAAACTTCTTAAAGAGAAACGAAAATCAGAGTTTCAAAGATTTGAAGTTAAAGAATTTTTTTGGGAAATAAAACATTTTATTTTTTAAATTCACAAAAAATAGAATGCGGAAGAAAAAAATGGCAGTTGTAAATGTCTCTTTTTGAATAGAAATTGTGACAGTTATAAAAAATGTTGTATTATAAAGATAATTACGACAATTTTTAATAACCATCATATGTCACTGCTTACACAATTTTGTGTAGTGTATCATACTAGATGAAACTCTATACAACCTTACAATTTCTCTTATATATGTTTTACTTAGTTTGTCTAATGAATACCTAATGCTGATGGGTAAGAATTAAAAAATTTTTGTCAGTCTATCCATGATGACCTATATGGAATCAAATTTTTACATTATTCGTGGTAAATCGATTACAAAATCCATTGCAATGCTATCCCATTTCCATTTAAGTACGTCCAAGGATTGTAGCATTCCTGCTGGATTTTGGTGTTCTATCTTAGCCTTTTGACAAATGAAAATGTAGTTACATATTGAATTACATCTTTCTTTATTTTGGGTCAACAAAATATTTTTTTAACATCTTGGTATACTTTTATTGTACCTAGATGTATACTTAATTCTACAATCATCTTAATTTCTATATTATTAGGAACACATATGTACCGACCATTCCTCGGACATCGTTGACTGCTAGTAATGGTGGGCCACGTAAGTTGGGTCCCACAAGCGGCATGAGCCAGTGTCTCACAAGCGGCACGAGCCAGGGTGCCGATTAGTGGTCGGTTGTCGATCACCAGGGTGTGCCGATGTGTCCTCAGCAGCAGAGTGAGGCCGATGTGACGTCGGGCATCAGCGACTCAGACAGTTGAATTGGACCACGAAAGGTGGGTCCCAGAAAACACACCAGTTATCAGTAAAACCATCCAGAATTAAGGGAGAAGCCCTAGGTCACGAAGAGTCCATGTGAGGGGTGTGAATAGCGCATTCAAGCGCAGCATAAGTAAAGAACCACTAGAGGCGCTAAGGCCCATTAGGGCTGCGTTGTCCAGGGGCAGGCTGCATGCATGACACGTGAACAGCTAGGGCACCCCCAGAATGGATGGCCCCAGAGATTAGGTGCACAAGTTGGTACCCAAGTGGCCATTCCGTTAGAGGTTGCACTCCAGTAAGGGGACCTTACACGCTAGATTGCCCTAAGATTGGGTAATAGCGATGCAAGGGCATTCCCTCAGAAAACCTAAAAACGGGTAACGGAAACAGCGGAAACCCTATATTATATAAAGGGTAGTAAGAAAACCCACAAGGTACGTAGTTCTTGAGACTAGAACGATTACACACATTACTGTTTCTTTTCCCAAGTATTGACTTGAGCGTTGGAGTGCAAACGACCTTTAGGGCGCCCCTTTGTCTTTGCAGGTACAGAGTGTTTCGATCGAAGAAAAGCACGAACCAAGGCAAAGAGAATCAAGAGTGTGATCGTCGTTAAAGGCACGAAGGCAATCGAGTCAGCCGGCAAGAACAACATATCCTACCATTAATATCAAAATTCATTCCATATCAATGCCAAACTTTTCTCCATTCTTTTTTCCAAACAATCTATTTTTCTTTTGAATGAGTTCGTTAATTACCTCAGCCTCATGGATTTTCCTTTATAAGTACTTGTAATCTGAATTCAGTTTAATTTCATTCTATTATGGCTTACTATAATTGAAAAATCCATGTAATGGAGGATCATCCACAAGTTCCAAGTTACCATACACAAGGTTAAGTGCAGAAGCATGTACAACATAAAGAAAATGTCTTAGTCTGTATAAAATTGTAAAAACAATTAGAATAGTTTCAAGTCTTGTATTTCTTGACCACTTTCTAGAGTAGACTTTAAATAAAACATGTACACTCTAGAAATCCTCACTTGACAAATAAGAAATGGTTTCTAGAGCTCATAGAAACACGACACACTACTCAAAGAAGCATAAAGGCCTAGTGAACCATAAAAAGTTGGTATAACCTCTTTCTAATTTAAGCACCTTTTCTCATTATTTTCTCCACCAAAACACCTCCAATTCTCGATGCAACACTCTTAATTCCACTGCCACTCAATTCTTCTTCCATAATCCATCAACTTGGATTGCATTATGCGGATCAGAGCACATAAAACTCATCAACACACTTCAATCCAACTAAGTTTTCTGAAATTTCTTTTTATGTTTCAGCACTTGTTCTTCACTTCTTTTTCATTTTTCACTAACTCTTTTTCCACCATTTGTAACTCAAGTCCACTGTTTAAACATCAAATGCTACCATTTATTTTAACTCACATTTTATCAAACACTTTCATACACTTTCCACTGCCAAACCATGTTTTTTCTTCTATGTTTCGAGTTTTCTTGTTGTGTTTATCATTTTAATCGGTTGTTTTTATGTTTGCTTTGATGTTTCACCGTAGTATCTCTTATAAAAAATTTAAATGGTTTATCTTGTGATTTTTTAAGTCAAAATTGCTTCAATCTTCATCAATATCAATCCACATAAAAGCTGGCCAAACTGTGTTGTTCTTTGGTGTTTTTGATTTGTTCTTCCTCGATTCTTGTTTTTGTGTGTGTTTGATTTCATTTTTGTGTGCATTTAGGTTTTGTCTTGTGTTTGTAATAATTGCATGTCATTTGTCATGTTCAGTTGTTGCTTAATTTTTCAAAATCATTCATGTACTCAATTGTATGCAAATTGTTTGATGTTTTGTTCTAGTGCACACCTAATGTTTGTGGAAAGTCTTTTGTATAATTTTATGAGTATAAACTTTGGTGCATTTTGTTTTTCACATATTTGAGTGTCTATAATTTGTATTACCCCATTAGTAAGTATCTTAAATCAATTCCATTGCTTGTCTTGTAGTTTTGTTCATCAATTCATTGGATTCTATATGTTTCAGATTTATAATACTTTGACCTAGCTTTGACAATTTATTCTAAACTTATTTTACGTCCAAATATTGTAAAATATTTACTATGAGATCCTTAAGATGTTGATAATATCTTGTTAAAAAGGAAAGTTCTAATATCAAGTACAAAAAAGATATAAATTACAAAAGCCAGAATGTTAACGCTGTTTGCACAAGCTTTTTAGTGTATAATTGCTTTCTGTTTTCAATGTATTTCACACAATTCCTTTGACATATTATGCTGAAACTTTTATCACATTTTTATTTTTGTGTTACCTTGATCTAGTTAAAATTTAAGATTCAAATTCTTGGTAAATAAATTTCCATAAATTTTAGAATAGCCTCTACCTGCGCTAATCATAACACACTTTTCTGGTGAATTTTTGCTTGTGGTCCAGCACATTGTTTGATTTGTTTCTCATTGTACACACATCCAATTGACATAAAATTTGTTGAATTTTGTCACTTGTTGAGTTGAGTTTATACCATAAAACTTTCACCATGAAATGCGCTGTGGAAAATTTATTATAAATTCGGAACCAGACGTTGTTGATTAGTCTATAATTCTTTTTGTTTTCTAAACCATTCTAGAGAATTTCATAGGTTCTTTTGTATGCGCTATACTTTATGGTGTACCCTTAAGTTTTTCTTGTAATTTTTTTGGACTTCATTTTCTATTTGTCACATTTTATTCTTTTTGTGTTTAGCTTCCAAATTTAGATTTTCTTGCTTTATTTCTTGGCTTCTATTGGTACAAGGATTTTGGTGAGTTTTGGTGAACAGAGAAGATTGGTCAGGCAACTTTTGAAGGTACACCATTGGCCTTGTGGATCTTTAATGGAACAAAGAATATTAAGATTATAATTATCTAGTGTCGCACCATACACAACTTTCCTACAAGCCAAACACATCAAATGATGGAGTCTTGATTCTAACTGATGGAGTTCTTCCTCTCCTTCTTTAAGTTCTTCGGTTGTAGATGGTTGACATTTGATGGAGAAGAAACGGTAGTGAAATATTTCATTGAAAATGGTTAAGAATATTAATGGGTTTGTGTTTGGAGAATAGTGCTAGGAATGAGGTTAGGCCAACCTTCTAGCTTTTTCTAAGGCTTCAACACTTAAACTAGCAGCGAATCTTCCCAAATTTATGTATAATGTTCTTGATGAAATTTGGTTCTGAAATTTTATCTAGTTATAGAAAACTTCTCAAGAATAATCCTCACAAAATTTCAAGTCAAACAGATCGCTGGATTATATTTAATAATTCATATATCGAGAGAAAAATTTCTTGCACAAACCCAGTTTTTAACAATGAACGTTATTGACTTTTCAAATTTATCATAATTTGTCCTTTTAGAATTAGGACGTGCCCTTTTATTAACCTAACATCAATGACATATTGAAATTTTTCGATATAAAAATTCAATTGATTTGGAAAGTATTTTGATCACAATAAATTTCCCAACCCAAAGCAATTTCACACAATGTTGGCAGGAAGCGAGAAACCTAAAGATTTCAATAAAAAAACACAATTACTAGTAATGCAAGAGACTTACTAATGACCTAATAATAAGTTTAAAACTCAAAACTAAAATAAAAAATGTACCAAAAGCTTTAAAAAATTGATTTTCATATTAGATATTTTCACAAACACTTGGTGTTCAACTCATATAGACATTTTATCAAACACCTTGGATACTCTGCTAGTCATAATTTTATTTTGATAAAATGAAAAGGGAAACATGACAAGACAAAACCCCAAACAAAAAACTAAATCAAAACAACACAAAAACACAACACAAGGCATCATCAAAAACTCATTCATTATTATCAAGAACACAATGAAAAATTACCCAAAAATGAACGAAAAAGAATTTCAACACGAAACTTGGTAGGTTATGATTCAGACACCACAAAGAAACATAAATTCTTGAAAACTGATAACTCTACAACAATTAAAATAGGAATATCCGAACCACCCATGAAGAACATGATGAACAACCAAGAACAAACACAATATGGTTTGGTTCAAACAAAGAACAAGAAACAAGACAAAGAAACAACCAAGAACTTATCTCTTTTTTATTTTTTGAAGAAGCAATCGAAGTTCTGAGTAGCAACTGATGGAGTTCTGATTCCAACTGATGGAGTTCTCCCTCTCCTTCTTTAAGTTCTCCGGTTGTAGATAGTTGACATTGATGGAGAAGACATAGCAGCAAAAGATTTCATTGAAAATGGGTAAGAATATGAATGGTTTTGGGTTTGGACAGTGGTGCTAGGAAGGAGGTTAGGCCAACCTTATAGATTTTTCTAAGGCTTCTACACTTAGAGAGTGACAACAAAAGAAAAGTGAGACTTGCGAGAAATTCTGAAAACCATTTAGACAAAAATTCATTACTCAATTCAAGTCTTTCTTTTTACAATAGAAAAAATCTTTATTTATAAAGCCAAAAGTGTCTAATGGAACTTAAAAACTCTCCAATCATGGAGTGACATGTGGCACCTAAATACTCTGCATTCATGAGTTGCTATATGGCAATCCATGTACCTCAAAGCTCTCCATTCAAGATGTGACAAGTATTGAACCAAGTGGTGTTCAAGCTTTGAAGAATCCAAACCCTTTGAAGGATGTTGAAGCCTTGGTTGTGCTTGTTGTTGCTGTGCTGTTTTAGTTTAGTTCTGGGGTAGTTTGAGTGTTGTAAT
>Ga0123342_1005192_pt1 | contig 19166 bp, 12 predicted proteins | sample Turbeawhitnodule_FD_89960 | JGI IMG/M metagenome (GOLD analysis project Ga0123342, IMG submission 89960) | Root nodule microbial communities of legume samples collected from Mexico - Turtle bean Mexico white nodule | ecosystem: Host-associated > Plants > Roots > Nodule | place: Mexico: Nepantla... | reverse complement strand
CCTCTATTTAAAGGGGTTTTCCACCTAAAAATTCTGGTATCATTCTCACTTTACTTGTTACTTTAATTTCTCATAATCTTTGGTTGAAATTATCACGCTTCCGCACACGATATCCCTACAGTTATCAAATGGTAAGTAATGGTAAAATTTATTGATGTAATTAATAAATTTTAAATATTACAAACAACTTCAATTAGTTACATGAATAATTAATTTAAATGTTTGACTTATAGATTAAGACATTCATTTCATAATATATAAATAGTTACAAACATCACCTTATAAGACCGATTTTACAAAGTTGAGTTGGATTTATAGTCCACTTCTTAATATGGTATTAGAGTCATTTCGAGTTTATCTTAGCGAGAGTTTGTTGGACTTATCAAGTCACTCACTACCATACCATTACTGGACTACCCATAAATATATAGTTTCACATACGAGTTCATGGTTTCAACTTGAACGGGTGTATTGAAAATCTCACGTCAACTAGAGATTAAGACATTTAGTAGTGTTTTTTAATCAGCAATAATGAATAAATAAATATGGAACACTTTAGGGGTGAACCAACCCTTATACAACTTACCAAAAACAGAGTCGGCTAACAAAATACCAACTAAACTACTCTAAGGCCTACCAAACTACTCTAAAACAAGAAGCCCAAAACCATAAACCAGCAAGCTAAAACCCAAATCTAAATCGAGTTTAGGCAAACCATAGGTTAAAGACACTCATCTGAATAAGAAAAACAAACAGATGAAATCCAAGACCAAACCTTCAATTAAGTCAAAGAGAAATTCACCTTTAAACCAAATGCCTACTCAAAACAACTTAAAATAACCTTAATGATAAACACACTTTTAATATTCGCTTGACAGAAAACAGCTTATCATCTGCGTGTTGAAGCAAATTAACATTGACCTTCTTGCTCCCAACCTCTAAACTCTTTAAAAAACCAGTCTCGTCAGCTTTTCTAGAAACCCCAGCCAATCCTTCAGACACTATAAGAAAAAAAAAAACGGGGCAAGAGGATCACATTGTCTCAAACCCTTCAGAGGAGAGAATTCCTTAGTCAGACTCCCATTAATAAGAACAAAAACTGTAGCAGATTCCAAACAAGCTTTAATCCACAAAATCCACTTATCACAAAATCCCAACCTGCCTAACATGTAATAAATAAACTCTCACTTCACTGAATCATATGCCTTCTCATAGTCCATCTTAAAAAATACACAAGACTTCTTCTTCCTCTAGTACCTCATTGGCCACAAGGACGCTATCCATTAACCTCCGACCTTCAATGAAAGCATATTGCCTTAAGTTTACTGATCACCTTTTTCATCCTCAAAGAAAGCAACTTTGAAATAATTTTATATCAGCATCCAACCAGGGAAACGGGTCTAAAGTCACCAAGTTGTTGAGGATTATCTAACTTAGGAGCCAAACAAATAAAAGAAGCATTTGTGCCCCTGGTCCACTTACCATATTCCGTAAAATCATTCACAGTCAGGATGATATCCTTCTTAATAATATCCCAGCTAAATTTTATGAAACCGAAGTTAAAGTCGTCCGAACCAGGACTTTTCAACCTATCACAACTCCAAATCATATTCTTAACATCTTCTTCCGAAAAAGATCCTGCCAACATATCATTATCAGCCTAAAAAATAGTATTAAACTTAACATTATCTAACCTAACCTAAGGCCCGTTGATTCGTTCAAATCTGGTCTTGAAAAAGTCTCTAACCTTATCTTTAATAACTTCCTTATTCTCTTACCAATCACCGTTAACATAGAGACCGTTAAAACTATTCTTCACCCTTCTCCACTTTACAACCTAATGGAAGTACTTTGTGTTTAGATTGCCTTGTTTCAACCATTTGAGGCGTGCTTTCTGATGAAAAACAACTTCTTGTTTAATCAAATTTCTATTTTGTTCAGCCAACAAGAATTTCCTCTCCTCCCTACCTGCCGCATCTAAAGAATCTTCATCATCACGGGCATTCAAATCTTGAATTTTCTTTTGAAGCACCTCCCCCAACAGATTTACATTCCCAAAAGAATCTCTATTCCAGATTTTTAAATATGATTTTAGCCTTTTTAGTTTTTCTTTTATAACAAACAGCCCTCTGCCATGCACCTCATAACTGAGCCATTTGTTGCATACAAAATCACGAAACTGCCATCACTCTGCCATATATCCAGACTTCTAAAAGGTTTTAGCTTACAATTATCTTTTAACATAAGAGCACAGTGATTAAAGACCGATCTACTTAGAACCCATTGTTTACTATTCGGCCAAAAATCGAATCACTCCTTTGAGACCAACACCCTGTCAATTATACTTTTAACAAACTCATTCGGTTTATACCAGATAAATTTTCTGCCGATCATCGGAATATCCAACAAATTTGATTGTTCAATAAAGTTATTGAACTCACTTATTTCTTTACTGTAATCTAACATAGAAGATACACTTTTTCTCTCCTATTTTCTCTTGATAGCATTAAAATTCCCTAAAACGCACCAACCCTTTGTTTGATTGAGACTTCCTGATTTCGCTAATCTCATCCCAAACAAGTTTCTTTTCCCTCAACGAACCAGAATAATAAACATTTACAATTGTAACCTGTATCCCACCGGCAATCTTCCATTCCCATTCAATAACAGAAAAGCTACTCCTATTGTATGATTTGGATAATTAGAAGCAGTTTTTTCTCCACATCGTAATTAATCCACCTACATTATTGATAGCTCCAATTTCAACTCATTCAATTTCATTGGAACCCCATAATTGAAAACACTTTTCTGCACCAAACTTAGAACATTTTGATTCCCGAAGACAAACCATTCCAACCTGTTTCTTACCAATCAAGTCACTAAGATATCTCTTTTTAACTCCACCACCTAATCCCCTTATATTCAGACTAATTATTTTCATCATCAGAAACGCACACCTCCCGCCTTCTACTTAATCTCTGGCTTCCATAAATTGTAAAGAATTTAAAACCCCATCCTCCTCGTCAGTAATCGAAAAACCCAGCTCCTTCCCAAACTTCCAAATATTTTGAGCTTCAGATGCATGGTTTTTAAACCAAAACATTTTGTTACAATTTCTAACCACACTATCAGAGATAGAAGAACTGGTGTTCTCAGATCTCGACTTCGCCAAGGAAGTAGATTGAACGATCTTGTCAGCCGAGGAAGCATTCCCAACTCTCGGCAAAGACATGGACTTAAGACCCCTAAGACATTTAGTAGTATGTAAGTGGGTACAAACCTCACCTTATAAACCGGTTGTATAAGATTAAATTAGGCTTAAAGTTCACTTCTTAATATTAAATATTAATAATTATTTTATATAAAATTTGTTTATATTATGTAAACTTCATCATTATTTAAAAAAAACTAAAATATTATCATAATTTATTTACTTTGTCTTTGTTCTTCTAAATTATGTGACAAAAATTCAGTTTAATTCTATAATCAGCCTAAGCCTAAATGTGTATAATGTATTATTCACTCTATTGTTTATATTGTTTGAGTTGTTTATTGTTAAACATGATCTTAATAAGTAAAAGTATAATTTTAAATTAAATTATTCAAAGAAAGAAAGAACTCCCCTTTTATTTTTTATTTATTTTTTAATCCAAAATACTCCAAACATATTTTTTATCTCAACTTTATCTTTAGTACTTCCTTTATCTATTTTTTTTTACCCTTCTCACTTTAAATAAAAACATTAAATATAAAGTTGTGTGGTGGCATGGGAGGATCCGAGGATGAAAGTGAAAGTCCTTGGATTATAGGGCCCTATACCAAGTTAAGTTAAATTTACTTTTTACTTTTATATTATTGTAATAATTAATTATTCAATTATTCAATTTTTTTGTTTTTCTCATCTTTCTCTTTCTCTGAACCCTTCAAATCAAATAAGATGGTCCAACAGCAGTTTAAACATAAAGGCATTTCTCCTTTGGAATAAAATGGTCCACTCTATGTCTTTTCTTTTTCTCCCTTTCAGAACATGGAAATTACAAAGCCAGAATTTTACATAGTTTTTAGACAAAAACAAAAAAGAGAAAGAGAAGTGTCAGATTAATTTTAAACGTTTTTCTAAATTTAAAGAATTAAGTTACGAATTGCCATGTAAGATAATTTTTTTTAACTTTTGAAACGATAATTTTCAAGTTATATTAAGTTGATAAGTTACATAAAAAAATTGATTAATAATATTTTTAATATTATAAATAGTTTTTAATATGATATTACTAAAAAAAATTATTTTATAAAAATTAATTTTAGAGATAAAAAATAATTCGTTGTTATATTGATTAAATTAAATATTATTTTATAAATTAAAAAAAAATTAAATTAGTATTTAATTAACTATCAAGGTTTTAGCTATAAAATATCTATATAATTGGTAGTTAAATTTTGATAACAAGTTAGATTCCAATTTAAAAATTCTTTATCAATAATATAAACTAATTTAGATATTAATTATTTTTTTAGTTTTTAAAATAATATTTAATTTAATCTATATAATAATTAATTATTTTTTTTTTTAAAACTGATTTTTATTTAATAATTTTCTATTAATATTTGTTCCTTTAAAATTTGGTAGTTAGGATAATTACTAATATTATTGTTTATAAATAGAGATTTGTGAAATTGTAGTGTTGGAAAAAAATTGAAAATCAATCCAAAGTTATACCAATTTATTTCTAGATTTAATGGTTCTGATTTTTAACTAATCGATTTAATTCCATTTTCGTATAAAAAATAAGAATTGATCCAAACCACTAATTTTGTTGAAATATAATGTTATATATTTTGATTAATTAAGCATATACATGAATGCAGTATTGAGAGATTGTTATACAGTTTAATTATATTGTGATTGCAATGAAATTATATTTATTAGTGGTAACATTATGTAAATTTTTTTTCATAAATATAGGAACAAGTTGACAGAATAAATAAGACAAGTAAAATACAAATTTTTCATTAGTAGGTTTCTTTACTTAAAAAATTTATTTTATAAAATATTTAATATTTTTATAGTAATAAAAATCATAAAAATTGATTTAAACCAAACTACAAGGCATTCATTAAATTTTATAATTAAATTAAAATGGAACCAAATTAAATCTCATTTCATTTTTAGATTTGATTTAGATTATTTTTAAATAAAAAATAAATTAAATTGAGCTACGATCACCCCGGATATAATTATGCCTGATTTTAATTTGGTAATATTTTATTTAAATTTTAGGCAGTTTTTAGCATTTTTTTAAAGTCAACATCATTAATTATATTTAGTTTAATATTCAAAATAAAAAAATATTAAGTAAACTAATAAAAGAATAAAATTCAAATTAATATAACCATGTTAGAGACAAAATACAATAAAGTAGTGTATTTATTATTTTGTGTGAATACAATTTTTACATATTCTTTTCTTGTAATTTGTTATGATGATCATTAATTTTATGTTAATTTTGTTAAATAATCATTTTATTTTATCTGTAAGGAAATATTTAAAGAATAAAGTCTTACTATTTCATATAATATAACTCTTCTCTTTAATTTTTTTTCAGGACTCATTTATAATATTTAATTTAATTATTATGGGTTCTATTATGTCATATTATTTATAATATTTTTTTTTAATTTGTATCTTAATATAAAAAATTTATAAGATTTATTCTCTTAATATTTCACTAAAAAATTATAACATAAAAAATAATTTTAGTTATTAATAAAAATTTATAAAATAATTTTTAAATTGATATTTAATCATTAGATATTAAAATTTTAGTTATAAACTAAATTATTTTAAATAATTTGTAAAATTTTAAAATAATATTTAATTTAGTTAATATAGTGATTAATTATATTTTATCTTTAAATTTGGTGGTAATAGTTTTTTTATAGTTTTTTTTATAATTTTTTATTTGATTGTTAATAGAAATATATATTTTTAAGATATAAAAATAATATTTTATTATATTTTAATGAGAAGTCAAACATATAAAATATAATATTTTATTATATTTTAATAAGAAGTCAAACATATATTATAAAAATAATATTTTATATATATATATATATATATATATATATATAATTGAACGTGTGAATTCTGTAATGGAAATGTTTTTATATTTTATTATAAATCAAACATTAATTTTCGTCTGTTTAAATTCTTTTTTTCAAAAATATTGTTATTATTTTAACTTTTTTTCACATAGTATTATGTATTTTCTGATCCCAATACTCTTTTTAATAAAATAGTTTATCATCTAATCTCAGTAAAATATCAGTTATATTCCTCTTTGAATTCTTAAAATAATAAGGATATAATTAATAAAACAACCATGAATACATTTTAGAATTTTACAAAATCACTTATAAAGAAACAAAATTTGAATATAAAATGTACAATTAAAAAGGAATAAAGGGATAATATTAGTTTAAATTTTGATAATAAAAGTTAGATGGAAACAGAACCATTTGTAAGAATAAGGAACTGAAGTTATAGAATTTATATTCTTCAACTATGAGAGAGAATCACAGTGTTTGAATTCAAAACTCACTAATCAGATCTTATTCTTAATTGCATTCATTATGACTCTTTTAAATTTTGAATTAGAGTGAAAGCAAATGAACTGATATAACCACAAACTTTGAGGTGCTTTTGCATTCAGTAACTCTTCTCTCACTTCCTTTTTCTTCTTCTTCATTCCAAAACCTTTTCACTTTTTCTTTCTTTCCCCATATGAAGAGGGTCCCACACAACAAAATCATCAGATCTTCACAACTCCGAAACGACGTAGTCCCAATGGAGCGGGAGATAACAAGACATGTCTGTTGTCCGTTTCATGTTTGAATTTCAAATCTTGGAAAACGGCACGCACGACACTAACCCACGACCAATCAAAAACATTAAAACTTCCACATTCTTCTCTCTCCAACTTAATCACTACCCATCTCAGTTTAACTCACAACTCATTAATCACAAACCCAAAAAGAATCTCTCTTCATTAAATCCCATTTCCCCCTGCCTTAAAACAAGCCAAAGTTTGCGTCTTTAGCATCGAACAGTTTCGCCAGCCAAATGGGTGCTTCTGGAAAATGGGTGAAGGCGTTGATCGGACTTAACTCCAAGAACGAACTTGTAAGTTGATTGTTGTTTCTTGCTACCAAGCAACCGTTTTTATTTTACTGTTGTTGTTTTGGTGGCAATTGAGCGAGGAAGAAACTGTTGGGTGGTTTCAGGGGGGGAAGAAGAAGAAGTGGAGGCTGTGGAAGAGTTCTTCTGCAGGGGAGAACAGATCTCAAGACTTCGACTATGGCAGTGTGGCTTCCGATTCTTTCACCGCAGCAGTGGCCACAGTTGTCAGAGCTCCACCTAAGGATTTCAAACTCCTCAAGAAAGAATGGGCTGCCACAAGAATCCAAACTGCTTTCCGCGCCTTCTTGGTATGTGTTACGGTTTGAATTCGGATCTAAGTCGACTCCAAAAGCTAATTCATCATGCAGGACACAATTTTCACTTACTTTATATGCATTGCTTTGACTATGTTACTAGTCAATGTTGGATCTCAAATCTTGTGCCACAACTTGATTTCATGCTGTTTTTCATTCATTCAACTCAGTGTACAATGAATGATTATAAATTGTTGCAACTGCTGCAATGGTGATTGTGAAATTTTACATGATTGCTGGAACAGTGTTGTTGTGTTCTGCAATTCAGAACACTGTTCTTGAAATTTGCTTGTTGTGTTGGATTTTTATGATTGGGTTGTTATGATTGTAGGCAAGAAGGGCATTGAGGGCGTTGAAGGGAGTGGTGAGGCTTCAAGCTCTTGTGAGGGGTAGACTTGTGAGGAAGCAGGCTGCAGTCACATTGAGGTGCATGCAGGCCTTGGTTCGTGTCCAGGCACGTGTGAGGGCGCGGCGCGTGCGAATGTCCTTGGAGGGCCAAGCAGTGCAAAACATGCTCAATGAACGCCGCACCAAGGCTGAACTCTACAAGGAAGCTGAGGTACCATCTCATGAATTCTTCACACAAAAGTTACATACAATTTTTAAGATGTTGTTAGTGTTTTTCACTGATCAGAATTGGAGATTCATCTCTAAAAGAAACTTTTGTTACATGAATCTTCACCAAGGTAAAACACCAATCATAAATAATTACGGAAGATTACCAAAAAAGCATGCAAGGAATTACCTAGACTTAACTTAATGCAGATCTTTAGATGTTTCTGGTACTGTTTTAATCGAAATTTTTGTTTTCTATAACCTTTGCTGACTTAAAAATGTAATTTTAATTAGAGTACTACACTAAAAACATTTAACCTGTGTTTGTTTTATGACGGGGTCAATCAAAAAGTAAAATTGAAATGGCCTCTTGTCTGGTTTTTAGTTGGTCTGATTATAAACTGAGTTTAACTGCAGTTTTGCCTTGAAACTTTCAAATGGAGTGAATGGAGGATCACCATTTGTACTTGTCTGCAAACTTTATCTAAACACGAGCTTAAGAAATTGCATACAAGTTTTGTCAAATTCCTAAACCATCACCCTTGCCATACAAAATTGTTTTGCACACCGCACCTCTACAGAAGATTTTGTGAGAAACATGTGTTTGTGAACTCGTGTGCAGGATGGTTGGTGTGATATCAAAGGATCATTGGAAGATGTCAAGACAAAACTACAAATGAGGCAAGAGGGAGCTTTCAAGAGGGAGAGAGCAATTGCATACTCTCTTGCCCACAAGGTAGTACCTACCAACAGATTGAGAAAATATGCAACTTTTACTATTCCTGCTTACTAGGAAACACGTTTAACAGTTGGTTTTTGCAGCAATGGAGATCAACACCCTTTTCAAATTCAAGAGCAAACACCTCTCTCAAGAAGCAAGAGATAGACAAGGCTAACTGGGGATGGAGTTGGTTGGAACGTTGGATGGCAGCAAAGCCATGGGAGAGTAGATTGATGGAACAAACTCATCATCATGCTGATGCCACAGAGCAAACTCCTCCACCAAAGAAATGCGTGGACTCCTCAAATTCAAAAAATATTTCAGAACCATGCAATGTCAAAGTCAGAAAGAACAATGTGAGCACAAGGGTTTCAGCTATACCTCCCCATATTGGGCAAGCCACTCGTTCATCCTCAAGTCCTAGTTCAGAGTTTCACTATGATGAGAGCTCTAATTCATCTTCAATATGCACATCCATGACACCAATATCTGGGAGTGTTTCATTGCATTGTGAGAGGACAGAGGATAGTAACAACAGTAGTAGTACTAGGCCAAGTTACATGAACCTGACAGAGTCAACCAAGGCAAAGCAGAAAAGCAGCAGTCATCAAAGCAATAGATCTCAGAGGCAACAGTCCATGGATGAGTTCCAGTTTCTGAAAAGAACAGCGGTTTTCTCAAATGGAGATTCCAAAAGCAGTGGTGCTTCTGACCCTTCAACCAACTTTTGTAGGCCACTTTACCTACCCACCTACATGGATAAGAAGCCACGGTGAAATGGACGATTCAATTGATTGATTGTTCATATGTATTTATTTCCATGAAGTTCAACACTTCAACATCTTGTTGTTCAATGGTCTCTGAATTTAATTACAACTGTAGCAGTAGCTTTTGTGCTTTCCCTCCGCAATACTCTACTTTAGAGATCTGCATTTGTGTAATCAATTGTTAATTTTTGTGGGTAGTATCATGATATATATATCAAGAGACTGCAGAAGGCCTAAACAAAAGAAAAATAATTGAAGGGTGAGATTTGTTGTACTTAAAAGCCTGAAGGTTCTTCCATTTAATAACTAGTTTTTTAAATTAGACTCTTCTCTTCTGTTATAAGTCTTGATAATAGGTGTTTTTATTGAAACTAATAACTATTTATAGGTTGGATTAAGGTGTAAATTGGATGTTCATAGATGAGTGGAGATGTTTCAAAGAGTGAAAATTATTGTGGATATCATGATATTTAAGCCTTTGTTTGAAAGAGGGTGGGACTGGAAATTGAAGGAAGAGAGGGGAAACGAGTGGAAAGTTTTGTATATGAAAAGTAATTTGACAGCTAGTGAATTTGAGTGAAAAAAAATTGTAGTTGTAAATGATATGATTGATGTGATTTTTTTATAAAAAAATTAATTGTGTTATTTATTTATTTACTTAAATATCCTTGACATGAAATTGTTAAAGAGTTGAATTTAAATAAAGATAAATGTTGATATATGAAAGTTGACACATGTATTTCTATATTTGGATAGAAAATTGAAATGAGATTTTTTTTTACAACCAATATTATGAAGTTAATGATATTATTGTATTGTTAATTGATTTACGAAAATTTAATAGGTAAAATAATTTTTTAATTTTAATTAAAAAATATTTATAAATAAAAGTTGATATTGATTGTTATTGCTTGAAAATTGTAATTGAAGACAAATTTGACTATCAAATATTTCTACCAATATTATTAGGTGAACAAAATTTTCGTAAATATAATTGATATCATGTAGATGGTAAAATAAGACTAGTCTTAGACATGCATAAAACATCTTAATACGAATGCAAATGAAATAAAGGTCACTTACAACAATTAAAATAAAAAAAAAGTTTGAGAATAAGCATTCAAATAACAAAGCAACACAAATACAAGACACAATAAGAAATAACAACCAAGTTGAAGACTATTGTATACTATATATAAGCTCTTGAATCTTGTCTTCAACATTATCAATTCTCTAGTGAACATGCTCCATACCATTATGAAGGTTGCTAGAAAAGTTATTCATACCTAGTTGCAGCTCCCATATACCTTGTTACAAATGTTGTATACCTCCCCATATTTTGTTTCACATGTTCTCATCTTGAGGGAGTTCATCGTCATCTTTGGGAACGTCCAATTCTTCATCGTCATTATTAGGGTTTTTCTTGTTGTTGTTGTTGCTCTAGAGCATGGTGATGATTTCTATGTTTCCATTGACCATCGACGTTGACCACATTTAATTTCTTCAAGGATTTTTCAGTTAAAAAATGAACCCTCCATAATTTGGTGGAGGACTCCAATTTCAAGTTCAAATCTACATACAATAGTATTTGAGGTATCAGAAGAAGGTACATAAGAGGCATACATAAGAGGCATGTTATTTGACTTACATTTGCGCATGTGTCAAATGATTGTGGTGTTGACAATTTCACCGCAAGTGTGCAATAATAATTCGTTTCTAAGGGCGAATGTCAAACCCACAAGGAACAATTATTTAAAATCCTAATAGTAGCATTCATTAAGTATAAGAATATATACAATAATTTAATTTATGATATTGACATAAGTTTGCATGAAAATTAAATGAAAACAAAATAAATGAGTAAAATAATTCAATTAAGAAAATTGAGAATGACGTTAATCCTTCTTACTCGTGTAGTTTTAATGAATGGACACATATAACATTCCATCTTGAATGACATTGATGCATTCCTCGCATACAAAATTATTAAGATTGTCTCTTAAATATCGATTTTTCGCATATTTATAAAAACTTTTTATCATTACGAACAAATGTTATAAAGCAATTAACATTTCAAATTTATTCTTAACATTCAAATATGTTAAACATTATCATTTATAAGGTTGAGTTAAGCTTAAAGTGCACTTTTTTAATACAAAGGATAAAGATGGTGACAATGGTATAAGTTCCAATTTGGTGTATTTAAAGCTTCAAAGTTTTTCTATCTAATGAATTAGTTTTTCTTTAATAGGACTCTTCTTATGTTAAGTCCTAACATCCAACAATCCACTGGGAGAATCTGTTTTCTGTAAAAGAGCATGCTTTTTCTTTTATAAAATCTGCATAGAAGCTCAATATCCTATAAATATTGTTTACTTAGATCTGAGCTTATACTTGTTTGAATTAGCGTATATTTTGCTATGTTACAATCACAAGTACAATCTAGTTGGTATCATATCCACTTTATTGTGTTCTTCTTATGACTCTAAGCTTGACACCATGCTTGAAGTTGAGAACCATTCCATATTCCATTTCTACAGGCTTTTCCATGTTTAGGGAATGTCGAAACACATATTTCCTGTACAAATGAATGAGAGTAAGCTTGAGCTCTTGTAGGGAAAATTTCTGACCAATACATGCCCGAGGACCAATTCCAAATGGTATGAATGCATAAGGATGCCTTAGTTTCATTTCTTCACATTTGGGGTCAAACCTCTCTGGTTTAAACTTCTCTGGATCTGGAAAATTTCTTGGATCTTTTGCTAGAACTCCAAGAGCTAACCATACCCACGTTCCCTGCTCATTTACAAAACTGCATCAGTGATGACATAACTTTCAAAACCCTCCATCAAGTTTATACAATGTCTGTCAAGTGAAAGTGGAAAGTCTTGCACATGTACTACAAGAAATTCAGACTAATTTATAGCAATGTAAGAATGAAACTATTTACAAATTAGAAATCATGTAAGGTATATGCTTTTTATGGTATGTTTGGTTTATGGAGTAAAAGGTAAGAAAAAGAGTAAAAAATGTGATGATTTTACTCGTTATTTGATTGAATTAGTTGAAGAAAGAATGTGTATGTAGAAAATGACAAATATTCTACATAAAACAAAGATGTATAACATGTGATAACACTTCTTATCTTTATACTCTTATAAGCTCTTATCTCCCTTGTTATTTCCAAAATGTAGAGAAAATAAATAACAGTGTAAACACTCTTTACATTGTTTTGTGCATATATTATTTTCTCTTTACATATAATCCTCCAATGATATAAAAAAGTTATACCTTTGGAAGAAGGTAACCTCCTATCTCTACCTCATTTGATGTTTCTCTTGCAACCAATGGGGAGACAGTGTAAAACCTCATGGCCTCTTTAATAACCTGCATTGATTAAATTGAGAATTTGACATCATGATTGGTTATTCATTGTAAACTCAAAAGTATGAATCTTACATTTCAGCAAATATCAGTATGAGCTGACCTGATCAAGATAAGGAAAACTATCATGCAGATCTTGAGCAGTGGGAATCTTATGAGTTGGACCAAATTCATCAATCTCTTGAAGTAACTTTTTCTCAACTTCTAGGTGAGCAGCAACCAAGTAGACAATGGATGACAAGGTAAAGGCTGTGGTAGCTGACCCAGCAAGTAAGTGCTCATAAGTAACAGCACTAATGTATTCAGGTGAAAACACATTTTCTGATACAATATTTGATTCTCTTGCATTCAAAATTAGTGATAAGAAGTTTTTTGAAGTTCGGTTCTTGTCCTCCATTCTCCTCTTCACAATCTCATCAAGACGACCACTCAGTTTCTCATTAATACTCTCTATTTTCCTGTCCATTGTACCAGCTATTCTCTTTAGAATCTGCCTAAATGGCTCCTGAAGTATTGGAGCAAGTAGACCAAGTATAATGGAGAAGGAACCAGACAAGTCCATCTTAAGTTGTGTTGTGGAGTAGATGTGTTGATTGATGAAATCTGATACTTCTTCATCATCATTATCCCCATCATCACCATTTTTCACACTGCTAACACTCTTGATTGATTCACAAACTGAATTGGGCTTAGAGAGGCCAAAGTTGACACCAAATGCTGCCTCTCCAATCACATCAGTTGCTAGCCTTAGGGAAAGATTGGAAAAGATCATGTCCTCATTTGGGGTGTCAAGATTTTGTGTTGCAGATTCTATGAATGATTGCATCATTGGCACTAAACTAGCCAAGTGTGATGGTTGATACACCGATAATATGGTGTTTCTCATGGTAGACCATCGTGAGTCCCTACACATCATCATTGCATGATCAATTTCTTTTCTATACTTTAATCTTGTACATCAAACATTGTTCTCACCACAGGACAAAGATCTTGGAAAACCATTGGATTGCAAGGAATCTTCTATTGGTTAATAAACAACATTTTTATAACTTATTACTAAGAAGGAGACTTTAAGCCTAATTTAACTTCATAAATCGACTTATAAGATGAGTTTTGCATAAATATGAAATGTCTCAATCTTTAGTCGACGTGTGATGTACAATACTTATATAATATGTAAAGAAATATAATTATTTGAAATATCTTCTGATGTGTGAAAAATATGCTTAATTATTATCCTTTATGCATACCTGGTGAAGAAGAGGCCTTTTTGATGAAGAGGTGAGGCAGAAATAGGAGAGGGAATGCTTCTGTTTGGAATGTCTTTGAATTTCTTAATTCCCACCTCTTTACATAGCTCTGGATCTGCTACCAAGATTAGTGGTTGTCTTCCCATGTGAAATCTGCTCCATTAAACAAGTAGGAACAACATCATTTACAGTAAAGTGAAAATCTTGGAATAAAGAATTGACAAAGTTGGTGAGAAGGGACAAAAAGCAATTATTTTATATGGATTGATAAGCAGGAAATGAAGTAGCAATTATTTTATCAAGCATTATGATTCTATGACAACAATGTTCATGTATACAATGATGCAAGAAATTTAACACACTTAATCAACTTAAAAATATTTTAAATAAATATTTAACTGGGAAAATGGTATATTTTAAATGTCAACTCAAACAGCGTAAACCCAACAAACGCTTTGTTAAGATAAACTATAAATAACTTTATTACCATATTAAGAAGCAGAATTTAAGTCTAACTCAATTTTCTAAAATCGATTTATAAAATAAGATTTGCACATGAAATATCAGGATGTCCAATATTTAATTCAATCACTTTTATTTTTGTTTTACACTTTTATCACTATACCTACTTCTTCCCAGGAAATATGCATGTCCCACCACCACCACCATAACACATGCCTTCACAAGTCAACCATATATAACCCCATCATTACATGACCAAATATGATCCACACCCAACACAATTTTGAGGCTTTTGAATTTGATATATTCAAAAGTTGGATATAATGCCAACAATAACAGCTTTATTGAGGAAGATTCAGTCATAAGATAGTTAAACTCAACTTCTTATTATTGTTATTATGGTGTAAATGAGTAGAAAGTAGAAACCTGTAAATTGGGCCATATTGCTTGGCAAGGAGTGAGAAGACATCGGGGCCATATTTGGCCAGCAAGGGAAGGTGTCCTACAAGAGGCAGAGATGGTGGGCCTGGAACTTTCCTTAGCCCCCAATAGGGCCCATAAAGATAACCCAATAACCCTCCTAGTAAACCAAGCAGGGTGATCATGGCTACACATGGAAAAGGATATGAACATTCCAATTGCATCAACACCATTTTTATTTTGGCATGAGAGGGATAGAGAGTGAGGTTTTGGTTATTGAATTTGAAGGGGTGGTGGTGGGGTTGTAGTCTCACCTTCATGCTTGGGGTTTTATATTGTAGTGGTGGTGGTGAGAAAGGATTATGAACATTATGAACACCAACATCAAGAGTGGGGATGCTATTTTGTCCCTTAGTGAATCATGATAGCCAATTAGATACACTGTACCCAATACATTACCTTTTCTTTATTAATATATTTATATAATATAAATATGAGTATTAAACATTTGTGTTATTAATTTTTTTTTAGAATTAAATATGTTTTTCATCCTCTATAATGAAGGTGAAATTGGTTTTTGTTTTTAGTCCAAATTTTAGACTTTTTTTTTTCATCACATGAAAAAAGTATTATTAAAAAAAGAAAAAAACAAAAAAACAAAAATATGGGGGACTAGACCAAGACCCATATGTTAACAAAAACGATACATATGAAGATTATACATATTCATAAAGAATTCTAATAATATACTAGATGGAAGTCTATTATACTAATGAAATGATTATCTATAAATAAATCCTAAATTAGTCAACTTATCAGCACACGCATCCCCTTCACAAAAAATATAAGTAATCCTAAACCTGATTGTCCCACAGAAATTAAGACAAGTATTTCATCGATTATGAAACATCCACGGAACATTAGTCCTAACAGTAAACGCAACACAAACCAAGACAGAATCACATTCAAGCCAGACATTAGTAAGTCTCATCTTTTGAGTTTCCTCAATAACATGTATAACTTCATAAAACCCAACAACCAAAGTAGTCTGAACTTCAAGAAACACTGAAAAAACACCAATAAATTCTCCCATACTCCCACGAAAAATACCTTCACAAGTACCAAGACCAAGATACCCCTAGCAGCCCCATCAGTGTTAATTTTAACTCAGCCTGGTGAAGGAAATTCTCATCTAACAGGAAGAGGACGAAGAACTTTACTACTATGAGTCTTAATACCAAAAATCTTAATCACGTTGAAATTCAACATATCATTCTTCATTGAAGCTTTAGGCGAATTTTTCACTAGACAAGTTAAATCTTTAATTATCGAAATAGCCTTAGAAACTTCAATCTTATCCTGAAATCTAGCTTAATTTCTCATTCGCCATATCATCCATATAGAAAAGGTTATCACAGCAAGCTTTATCAATTTAACCAAAGGACTACCATCACTCTTAATAAAATAAAGAAGATCATCCTTATTAGAGAAATGAGAAGTAAGAAAAATTTGTGGAACCCAACTCCAAATATGCAATTCATTAGGACATTTAGACTTTATGAGTATTTGTAGTAAGAAATTATTGAAATGAATTCTTGTAAGTATTTTTTAAGTGACAAACAAATTTTTAGTGTAGACTGTGATGCTAAAATATTTCAAGACTTATCGCTCATATAAATGTTATAGTATTATGATATAATAAAATTGACAAGAACTCATTCCAATAGTTTCCTTCCTACAATTATTCAAGGAATCTAAAGTTTGAACTAATGACAAAAACCAATTTTCTAAGAGATGAATATATTTAATTTTTTATATAATTTCTTAACCATTAAATGTATTTAGGAATGTTAAAGTAGCTCTCTTAGAAATTTTATAACTCTATTGGTTAGAAATGTTAAGTATTTTTTTTCCTAACTTATTTAATATAGTGTACAATTAAAAATAATTTATTATAAGTTCACTCAATCCACTTATTTATTATAATTTAAAAATATTGTTGATTTGAAACACGGGTATCAAAAAGTCAAGTTCCTTTTTTCCCATCTTTAAAAAGAAGTAATTTTCAAACTCAAATTACTTAAGCCCGATTGAATTGTAAGATTGAATCCATTTTAACATTCTTTAATATCCTTTATAATATAAGAAATCCTTTAAAATAAAGAACATATTTTTTTGTCCTATAACTCACTAGACTCATAATATTCTGATTAGCATAAATAAAATCTGATAACATGTGAAAGATATTTAAACAGAAAATATATATTAAAATTATATGAAACATAATTAATGTGATGAAAGCATCAATCTAATGATTAAGTAAAAAAAATTGAACTTGGTCCATGAAATGTCAGTTGGTGATATATATGATTAAGTTGGAGACAAAAGTGAATGGTTGTGACAATGATTTAGAAAATCTGAGAATTGAAAAATGGATATTAACATGAAATAAATTGACCAGAATCACATAGTGGATTATGTGATTCCTATGAGCTCATAAACAACCACAACAATGGGGTGTTGTGTTGGAGAGTGTTTAGTCACATGGAGAAAGGACAACCAACAAGATAATCATAATATATCTTAATATCTCATTCATTAAATGCAATTTTATTTAATTATTCAACATGTTTATCAAATAGTAATTTAAATTTGTTTTCAAATTAGAAACCAAAATTTTAATTATTTTAAATTTTAGATTTTATTTTACTTTGATTTCTAATTATTTTTAGTTCTAGTTCATTAAATAATTTGTATTATAATATATATTGGTCTAGACTTGACTTTTGAAAACATGAAGAATTTATAGTGAGAATCTAGATGTATCTTCTTGGATACGATTAAAATCTATCATACCAAACTCTGTCCCCCAATCAGAATTTGACTCCTCAAGAGTCCTTTAAAAAGATGTTTTTGTTTTGTCTATATATAGAGGGAGAAAGTTGCACTTTACACTAATTCAATCTAAAATAAAATAAAATTATATATTTACCAATTTTTTTTTATAATATAATATAATCAAATAAAAGATAAGCCTATAATCACAATATAGCAAAGTTGAAAGAAAAAAAAAGCACAATAAATTTTTTTAAAAAAATTAACTTAAATATTTTATTGAAGTTTTCTACCAGTTTATTTAAAAAAATAACTTATTTCTAATTTAAGTATAAATTGGTTTATCTTTTGAAAAAGTTATCTTCTATGATGATTAACTTAATAAAATTTTGGCTAAAGGTTCATAAACCATTTAACTGTGCTACATCATCATCTGGTGTTTGATATGTAATTTTTATCATATTTGGTAGATGGTCTCAATAGATTGTCTAGTCTCTTAGTGTCTATTGAGATATAAATTGTTTGGTAAAATTGTCTAAATGGCTTTCTAGTTTAGTAATTAGAAGTATTGTTAATGTGTTTTTCTTGTTAGTCTATGCACGTTTTATGAGAGTCAGTTATAAGGGTGTTGTTGTATAAATAGAACCTTTAATAAAAAGAAGCCAACATTTGAGTTGTACTTGAGTTGTAATTTTTTAGTTAAGTGAATTATATATATATATATATATATATATATATATATATTGACTTTGATACTCAACACTAGGGTAATTTTTCCCCTTCCAAAGAGTCTCAAACTTGATTAAAAGTAAATAAATTTCTCTACATTCCACAAGTTTAAACATAAGTAATAATATAATACAGTAATCACAAGTAAATTATAAGCATATGTAATAGAGCGTATGATTACATGGAGAGAAAATAAAGCAAATGAAACATATAAATCAAGAGGATATATCACTTGAGCAAGCTAAGGTAACTTGAGCCAACAAAGATAGCTTGAGCAAGTTAAGGTGACTTGAGATATATTTATTAAGGAAAGATGATGGTCTTGCTCAAACTCTCGATTGTCGTTTGAGTGACTTCTTGATGCTTGTTGGAGGATTGAGAAAAGATTAATCTTTAGAGAACCTGTGAAGAATTCAATGGTGGAATAACTTGGGATCAACCGCTTTTTATTTGCTATTTTAATCTCTTTTATATTTTCTGCACAACTATCTCAAACCCCCTTTTTATCTTTATTGTTATTGCTAACTTTTATTGCTTGTAGATAGATTT
>Ga0123342_1005191_pt1 | contig 19169 bp, 18 predicted proteins | sample Turbeawhitnodule_FD_89960 | JGI IMG/M metagenome (GOLD analysis project Ga0123342, IMG submission 89960) | Root nodule microbial communities of legume samples collected from Mexico - Turtle bean Mexico white nodule | ecosystem: Host-associated > Plants > Roots > Nodule | place: Mexico: Nepantla... | reverse complement strand
TGAAAACATTTTACTTTCACAAAGATTGAGATGCTTATGCTTTAGATTCGATCAAGGGGTGGATTACAATACTCAAACTACCCCAGAACTATACTAAACCAGCACAGCAACACCAAGCACAGCAAAGGCTTCATCATCCTTCAAAGGATTTGGATTCTTCAAAGCTTGAACACCACTTGGTTCAACAGTATCAACCTAACCACAGAGACAAATGATCATTTCTTGAAATATAGGGATTGTATTTTTATTTTATTTACTTACAAATGAGTCAAGACCTATAACTCAATTTGTATTTATACACTTTTGGAAATAATAATGAAAAAACGAATATTTTGACAATTTTAGAGAGAGTGTTTCTCTGCTAGGGTTTTTCCCTGCATCTTGCGATCTTATCAAGAATCCACCAATTCTTGTGGCAATCATCCTTAGGCTTATCAAACATTGTTTGTGGCGCCTTCCTTTATCTAGGTTTCTATTATTACTGTTTTGAATTTATTCCGTAACCCTAAATTCCCAATTTTACTGTCATTTCTATTTGGATTCATATCAAATAATCTTATTGATCTCCTTTTATTTTTTTCTTAAATGTATTATATTTTAATTTTATTTTTATTTTTTATTTTAAATATTTCTATAATATTTTGTGGTATTGAGATTTTTTCAAAAAGTTATTATTTGTTAAAACATTTTTGTTACTATTTCATATACTATGTTATAATTTTAAGAGATTGACAAGACTTATCATGATATAAAATTTAAAATCTTTCACTCCATATATATATATATATTGATTTAGTTTGTTATTACTTTTTTTATTGTTTGTTTGCTACTTGTGGAAATCTTACGTTATTTATGATCTTTTCACGGGTTTCATACCTCCTCTCCAAAAAAAAAAACATTCTCCCTAGAATCCCATATGCATTAGAAGTTTGACATTACATTCTCTGCTATTTTGCTCTTGCTTTGCAGCAAAGTTTGGGTCCAAGAGACACAAGAAACCCATTTATCTGATTAGTAGGGTGAAAATCAGAGAGAAGAAAACGATGGAGATGGAAGTGGACAGCGAGAAGAAGCAACACAACGTGAAAGAGAAGGACTTGTTCAAAGCAGCTGAAGAAGGTGACGCAGCAACGTTCCAAGCACTCTCCGCTGAAACCCTCTCCAAAGCGCTCTCTCTCAGAAACGAAGATGCTCGCTCCCTTCTCCACGTTGCCACCTCTTTCGGCCACTCCCAGGTACCCTTTTGGCCCCTTTTCAAAAAGGTGTCTTTGCTTTTCCTTCAATTGTTGAAAAAATACATTCATTGTGCATTTGTCACCACTCTTTGAAATTAGGGTTTTTAGTTAGTGAAATCATAACTGTTGTGAATTGGAATGAATTTGTTTAGGTGGTGAAGATACTGTCATCTTGCGACGGGTCTGCTAGTGTGGTGAATAGTGCCGATGAGGAAGGGTGGGCACCCCTTCACTCCGCCGCCAGCATTGGGAATTTGGAGATAGTGGAGACTCTATTGAGCAAAGGTCAAAAGAATTTTTTTAATTAAAGTTAACTCTACACATTGCCTTTTACTTAATTATCATTATTATTTATTCCTGATCTCAATCAGCATCATTTCCCCCTTCAGAATTGAAGTGTAAGCTGGGTGGATAAGTATTTAGTGTCCGTTTACCAAGAATGATGGTTGATTTTGTTGGAGATCCCACATCATGCAAAGATATGACTAAAAAATAATATATAAGTGACTGGAAATCTCATCTTACTAACTTGGTTTTTTAAGATTGAGGTAGACCTAAGTTTCTCTTTCTTAGCATGATATTAGTGCTTGTTTGTGTCTATTTTAGCAAAGTTTATTGGGTGTCATCCTATATTTGTCCTTCCTCTATTCCCACTCCTAATGCCCTTAAAGGAAGATGTGTTAGAAATCTCACATCATCAGGAGATATGACCAAATAATAAATAGATAGATGATTACAAACCTAAGTTAGTTTTGTAGGGTTGAATTAGGCTTAGAGTTAACTTTTTAAGATATCTTAACTCAATTGTAGTGAGACTTGATATTAAGAAAGATGTTGATGGTTTTAGGAAAACAGTCCGCGATTGCAAGTTCAGTTGCATTGGTTGCATTTGTCAGAAGTCTTCCACAGTATCAATGATTGTGAGGAAACCATAATTGTGAGGGTAGCCATGATTTAAAACCCTTAGAACTGGTTCTATTTATTTGTTTATAATTGTCTATTTATAATCATCTTCTTTATGGGGTTTTTCTGATGTTTGATTTCAATTTCTTAGTATTTTATAGTAGAGTTGATGACTTGAGGTGCATCTTTCTCCATCTTCATTGTGCTCCAGCCTTTGACTGCACGTTGTGCCCATCTTTTTGCTCTGTTCAGATTGTGGAATAGTGTTGGGAAGCTTCTAAATTTATGTAGCTTGTGATTGAAAATGGTGGTAACAGTTTGTTGGGCGCTTTCAAGTGTCAATTGTGGTTTTCTATTAATTTTCATTTTCTACATCATTGATTGAATATGTAGGCTACTACTCTGCGCTTTTTGTATTTTGTAAATTGTGGAATTGCTCATGAAGAATCACAAGTGTAGTAATAAAATGTAGCTCCTGTATACCTTCCCAGACCAAAATTTCATTTGCTAAAGATTCATCAATTGTCTCAAATGTTCTTCTTCTCCATGTTTGGTAGGAGCTGATGTTAACCTGAAAAATGATGGGGGTCGCACTGCTTTACACTATGCAGCCAGCAAAGGTTGGTTGAAGATTGCTGAAATCCTCATCTCCCATGATGCCAAGATTAATATAAAGGATAAGGTTGTAGCATGGAAACATTTGATGGGTTTGTAACACTAGTTTCACTGTATTCCTTTTCTTCATAATCGCGTTGTTAAAGATAACAAGTATACTAATTTAGTGTATGTCTTGTACTTAATCAGATTGGCAGCACTCCATTGCACCGGGCAGCTAGCACTGGTAAATCTGATCTGTGTGAACTTTTGATTGAAGAAGGAGCAGAGGTTGACACTATTGATAGAACTGGTCAAACTCCTCTGATGAATGCTGTGATTTGCTATAACAAAGAGGTATGCTTATTTTATGTGTGTGCATGCATACGTGTGTACTCTCTAATAGCAAAGGTACATATTGAACCATCTGAACAATTTTACTAAGAAATATGTATATATTTATTTTAGATAACAAACCTATGTATTTTGCAGTACAAATATAGTTCCTACCTCCTTTTAATCATGCTTAATGTTTTTGTTTGCATAATTCATGTCTACCTATGTAATAAAGCAACGGATGTGACTTCTTCATTCATTCGTTTGTTTTCTGTTAATCCAATGGCTTAAGTAGTTTATTTACAAGTGAATTTTTGGAGGAGGAGGCTATGTTGATTGTTCAGAAATCATAACATAATCGTGAAGTATTTTCTCATTATTTGATGCACTTTTAACAATTACTTCACCCTACTCATTTCAAATTAAAATTATGTTTGGGCCTTGCTTGTAGTGTGCCTGGTCTACAACATTGAAGCATTTAATGTCAAGCTTGAGCTGTGTAATACTAATTGTACTTTGCTAGTTCCTGATACCGTTTCTTATTCCTTCATCCCGTCTCACTAATCACTACCTTCTATTTTTAATTTTAAAAATAATGGTAAGGGTTTGGCTTTGTAAGTATAACGAATGCATGCATTCTGCATAGAGGGGAATTTTCATAAAATAAATCATTTTTGGTTCTTATATGAAAAACAAAAGGGCTCATACATATTTGATTCTTACATTTTGCATCTTATTTTTATGTTATATTAAATATAAAAGTTGGTTAGTTGCAATGGCAAATGGTTTACTATGCTACTATTGAATCATTTACTGGTTTTATGTAAAGTTCAGCAATAAAGAATGAGGGTTGATACCCGAACATTTTCTAGTCAAGAGTCTAACACACTGCTGCTTTTGGCACTTTAAAAGGAAATTGTGGCTAGTAGTTGTCTTGTTAGATGTTGGCTATGTTTGACTAAACTAGTTAAGAAGCTATCTGGTACTTAGTTATATGGAGTACATTGTATGAATGATGAGAAATATGTTTTGATGACAGTTTTGTTGTTGATGTCCTATAATTATTGAGCATCATACATTAATTCTTATGTTATAAATCTTTTTGATGTCGATGTTTTACAGGTAGCTCTCCTTCTGATAAGACATGGAGCCGATGTGGATGTGGAGGACAAAGAAGGGTACACAGTACTTGGTCGTGCTACAGCTGAGTTAAGATCAATACTAATTGATGCTGCCAAGGCCATGTTGGAGTGATACAACTGTAAGAAAATGAGAAAATATTATCAGTATAAAAGAGCAGAATCGTGGGGTTGTGGTAGTTGTATTGCGATTCATTAGTTGTGGTTACTTTCTTGACAATTTGAGACCTTCATAGCATTGCTCTGCTGAGGCAAAAACTCATTTTTTTTAGGCGAAAAACGAATGAATAAATAAGAGGTATTTCAGGGATATCTCAACCCTTATACAAAATATCTGTATGAGGATATAATCTTCTAAGCTTTTAACAAAACTGAAAAACCTACAAGCAGACACAACTATCTTCTAGAAACATTAACTGATCTCATAGAGATCAAAGGCTCAAGACACCAATCTGAGTATGACAAACTTACACTGCGCATTTTAGTTGTAATCCAAGATCAAGTCTTCATTTGTGTCAGAGGGAGCCAAAAAAATCATTTTAAAAGTTTTAGGATGAGTGGTGTCAAGGAAAGTGTTAATCAGATTTGGGGTGACATGTTGATAGCAGTTGTAGGAAAACTGTGGTTAGATAGTAACAAGAAGATTTTCAGAGGAGGTAGTGGAAATCACATTGAAATTTTTCCTAAGGCAAAAACTCATCTTCACCTATATATTTAATTGTCAAACCCTTTCCATCTTTTTAGATCAGAAAGATGATGTAGAATATCTGTTTTTTATATGATATGATACAAAACACTGTGTAACCTTTGTTTTTGGAGGAGTGCTGGGAAGCTTTCTAACAATATATTTTATTGGTTAAAAAATTATTGAGAATTGTGAAATATGTTTCTTATGGGAAACTCAATTTTATCCGTGATAATAAATTTGTACAAAAGAGGTAGTACAAATTGAGCATTTTAATCATGGAGATTTTTAAAACTCAAGAGTAGGCTTTTTCACACCACAAAACATAGGGAAAAGAAGTTTCTTTAGTAAATAAAACTAGTTTATATAGAAACTATTTTTAAGAAATTTATTCATTAGTTTCTTCAAATTCAAAATTTTAATTTGTATATGAACTTCTCGTGTCTGTGCCTCATGGCGTTCAGGGTGAGGCATAAGTCTTGTAAGATTTACTTAACTGAGTTTAGTAGTAGATATTTATCAGCAAAACAAATATATAATATGTAATTGATAAATTATATATTAAATATCGAATAATTTAATTTGACTATAATATACACTGTCATTTAATTTAATGATGCAACAACTTATTATTTACTGAGTTCATTGCAAAATATTTACTATAATTTTTAATATAAAATAATAAAATTAACTTGAAGTTATGACAATTCATTAAGTTTTTAAATAAGTTGTGTAGTTTAAAACCATATAATGAAGGTACAAAATTGGTTATGATTGATAGATAGAGATTAAAATTTTATTTTTGATAAATTATCTAGAATTTATGGTTTCACATAATTTACTCAGTGGATAAGAATTTACTATTGGTTCATGATTTTTTTTCTCATTGAATTATTATTCGCTATCTTATTATTAGAAATTTGAGGAAGGAATGATATTTCACTTAGTGAGCTCAAGATTAATAGGCAAAATAACTTTAATACAATTATAAGTTAAGTAATATGAAATATAATTCTTTATTGTATTTGCATCTACCTTTCTCAACTATTATTTTTTTCTTTTTTTTAAATATCAGTGAATTAAAATTTAATTTTATATTGCTCTGTATTGTTTATTTTATGATAAGAGGTGAATTGAAGTCATATATGATATGGATAGTGATAACTAGGTGGTATTATTGTGATTGGTATTATTGTGATGAATATGTATGTAGTGGTATGGAGGAGATACTAGGAAGTTGTTGATATATATGGTCTAAGTACAAAGTTATATAATTTGATGAAATATTCAGATTATAATGATACATTGAATAATAAGATAATAAATAAATAATGTTGTACTAGCCGAAAAAGATTTCTTACATTAAAATAGAAAGAAGAGTCACAAATATTTAATACAGGTTAGAAATTACTTTAACAGTCACAAATGTTTAATACAAGATGTTGGAAATAATTTGTTATATAATATTTCCATATTTATATTAGAATGACTAGATTGGTAAACAATTAGCATAAAATAATATTTAACCTAAAAACTTTATAAAAAAAACAAGGTATTTTCTTATATCTATTATATATTACTCTTTAAATATAAATTTAAAATTAGCATTCTTAAGTAATTGATGATGATGTTTATATATTTAATGTAGATGAATTGTTTAGCCTTTGATATGTTTGTGGTGTAATTATTCATATATTATTTGTGTACTTGTATGAGTTAGGGGTTTAGATAGTACATGTAGCTGGATGCACAATTCTTGATGTGTCAGTGGTCTCTAAATTCTTTTAAGTCTTCTTCCTTCAACTATGATGTCCAGTCGTCTGGTGGGGGTACCTGCGATTGCACTCCGACGCTTAAGTCAGTGCTATGATCTACGTATATTTTAGTGAATGGAAAAAATGTATCTTACTACTTTCATAGAAGGTTCTATTTAAAGTGCTTGGCTCATGGCTTAGATTCTAATGCGCTGGATCAGTTGTTAACTGACGTGCATGGCGATTTCTTTATGTTTGGGGTGCATCTTTCGGTTTATTTTGCTATATTGAAGATATTTTTCGTATATTTCAGAATGTGGGTTGATTCATTCAAAGTTGTTATGTTGTTGTTGCGTATTTATTTATTTTGTTATTTTATGTTATTTGACTTGTGCGTCCGGTTACCAAGGTCAAGATAGGCTCGTCCAGTACCTACCCATACACTTCTCCCTAGGCTCAAAGAGTCGAATATGACCGTTGCAGTTCCCGAGGTGTGATTAGATCGTTAGAAACATTAAATGCGTTGTAGAGATGTGACATTTGTGTTTTCTAAAAACGTCGTCAGCTTGATTGAATACTATTCAATTAGATTTTGTCAACGGTGGAGATGTTGTGTCGTTTCGTATACCAAATGGTGTGGATCGTTGGATGAAAGTAAATCCGATGACTCCAAACGAGGTACCTAAGAATCTTTTTCCTATTTGGTTTCCTATAAATAGGATACCATTATAACTTAGTTGGGTTTACGCTTTCTTCACTGCCTATAGAGCTTGTTCCATTTGCTCCGAGTGCCGAGTCTACCAATTTGCGTCTTGGTTTGTCAAATTTTCAGGTCAGTAATGTCTACCAATAGTGTAGTCGATATCGAGTCTTCTGAGGTTACCCATACTGTATCTAGCAGTGCGAGAGAGACTAGTGACTTAGACCATTCAATCTCAGAAGGTCTGAGTTATAAGTGGGTCAATCCACGTGTTTTGAAAATCCCTACTTCTTTTAGGAATTTTGATGTTTTAGATAAGTTTTTCTCCAAAGTTTCATTTATAAAACCTGATGCTCCTTCGGACGCATTGATGGACGGTATATGTGGCTATTCCGACCGGGTGTGTCATGGTCGAGAAAACGCACCTCATGATTTCTTTTTTGTTTATGACGCCTTTTTCCATGATTTGCATGTAACCCTACCCTTTGATGATTTCACTATGGGGTTCTTCGAATCCTCAATGTGGCGTCGACCCAATTGCACCCCAATTTATGGGCGTGCCTTCAGACGTTTAGGATAATTTGTGATATATTTAAGATCATTCCAACACCGCATCCGTTTTTGTTTTACTACAATTCCCGTCCGAGAACTCCAGTTAGTTGGTTGTCGTTGTCAAGCCGTCTAAGGAGTGTTCGGTTTGCAGCGTTTACCACTTCCTAAAAAAAATTTAAAGAAAAATACTTCAAAATATTTTTTGAACCTGATGGCCGAGACTATTTTTATAACATAGAGGGGGAAACCAAATTTCCTTTTCATTGGACCCAAAACCCTTTTCAAATTGTTGCCTGGCCGTGGTCGTCGATGTCACCTCTGGATAAGGCGATTCTAGCTGTGTTTGAACAACTCCCATATAAGTTGCCTATCCGGGAGTTGATAGCCTTATACGGGTCGTCCAAGAGGTGGACAAACCTTACTAGCATATAAATTTCCTGTATACATGCTTATATTCATCACATTGATAGTGTTTAATCCATTTGTGTATGGTAGATATCATGACTCGGATGGATCTAGCCTTGGGGGACCTTATGGCCAATTTGAGACATCAAGCAACAAATAAGAAGATTAGCAGTTTCGAGTCGGTCGGGAAGGGGAATCATGCAATATCGATCGACGTGGTGCCTTCACAAATTACGATGCCTCCGATGGCCAACAAATGGGGTCGTCCAGCTAAAATGACTCGACTAAGTGTGGAAGCAAGACCGTCCACCAGGCAGTCGTCGGTGCTTAATCCTTAGTTGGAGGTGGCCCTGGGCGTTCAGATTGAGCTAATCTCGGAATTTGAGGGCATACTAGCAGCCATTCCTACCAACAACTTGGTCGCATAATGGTCGGAGTTGTAGAGTCAGTCGTTTGTGGTGGGCCGAACTCTTGGTGAAGAGCTAGAAAGAACCCTTGCTATAGTGACCAAGCAGAAGAAGGAGTTGGCCGAGCTTGCTAATTCACTGAAGGCGGCCTTAGAAGCAAATGAGGCTCTTAAGGAAAAAATTTTCAAAGATAATGATGTTGCTGAGAAGGCTCAAAAAACCTTAAAGGATGAGTTGGCGGTGATGGAGGCGAAGAAAGCGGATCTTGCCAAGGAGAAAGCTGCAACCGAGGAAAGGGAAAAGACACTCTCGACCGAGGTGGAGAAGTGCCATGCATTTATGCTACGCATTAGCAAGGATTGCTTTTATCAAGGTCTACGACAAGCGACCTTTTACCACGGAGTACCGGTCGAGGACCCTCGCTACAACTTGGATAAGGACATGGTGAACGATAAGTTAGTGCCAATCGACGGGAGTGTCGTTACACCCATGGATGTGGGTGGAGAGAATGATGCCACCCCTCAAGCTGAACCTGAGCCATCCTTTGAAGAAATTCTAGAGCCATTTTAAATGATTTTTATTTTAGACCTAGGATGTGGGCTTCGAACAATTTTATTTTTGTGCATCATATATGTAAAAAATTTATCGACTGGTCGGTCGGCCTTTCAAATCCATGTAACTTGGGGAACTTACTATGTATGTATATTTCAATCTTTGCCATAATTGAGTAGTTGCGCAAAAGTAGTGGCTGATCGAGCCTTTAGGGATTTTAATTCGTAGGAATTATACTTATTCACAAGTAAAGTCCGACCAAGCGGTGCGGCTTGAGAGTGTGTAAAATATGATGCAAAGGCCAAGTTAACTGGTAAAAGAAAGTGAACAACTGTATCATTCTGGTCACATGATGCGATATTTTTATTCCGACCGTATTAAGCAATGTGTATTCCGATTATTCTTCGTAGTGCAGCAGTGCTGGTCATTATGAACAATAAGTACTGGTCATTTACGATGATAAATGTGTTTTGAGTTAAAACTTCTATGTCGGTCGATGTTCGTTCTGACCGAGAAGTAAATTCTGGTATTGCTCTGGTCATTTTAAACCTATATATTATGTTCTGAGTTACTCTGAACTTGACTTTTCTAGAGTAAATACACAGGCCAAGTTAATGATCTCGGTAGATTTGATAAGGTTGATTATGACCGTGTTGGGGGTAAGTGTAGTAGGAATAATATGCCCTACTGAATATCAAGTGAAGGATATGAATTTTTAAAGTGCCTCGTTAAAACCTTCTCAGACGAAAACCCTCCTGAGGGATAAAACGACCGAGCGAGGAAAGAGTACACTATTTTTATTAAGTCTTATTTGCTATAATAAAATTTGAGTTGTGTGGCATTCCACGTTTTCGGTATATTTCTTCCTGATAAAAATTCTAAATAATAAGCTCCTCCAATTGTTGTGTCAGCTATGCGAAACGATCCTTCCCAGTTGCTTGAAAATTTACCGTCATCTTTCCGGGCGTCGCTGCGCATTCACCAAACCAAATCTCCTTTCTGAAAGCTTCGTGGTTTTACCTTTGAGTTGTACCTTCGTGCCGCCCACAACTTGCACGTTTCTTCTCTTATTCGGCACTTATCCCTGAGTTCATTGATGAGGTCAAGGCCGACCAACAAACTTTCTTTATTCAAGTCCAAGTCCATTGCTTGTCGTCGTAGAGAGGGCTCTCCTACTTCAACAAGGATCATGGTTTTTGTTCCATAAGTCAAGGTATATGGTGTTTCTTGAGTGGTGGACTGTGGTGTACAACGGTAGGCCCATAGTACTTTGAGGAGTTCTTCGGCCCACTTAATCTTGGCGGGGCCGAGTCACTTCTTCAACTCATTGAGGATAACTTTATTGGCGTCCTCGGGTTGGCCGTTGGTTTGTGGATGTTCTACCAAGCTTGTGATGTGCTTGATATCAAGCTTTTCGTAAAACTCGGCGACTCCTCGGTGGGTGAATTATCGACCATTATCAGTGATGATGACCTAAGGTATCCTGAATTGACACACAATGTTTTTCAAAACAAAATTTTGGTAATTTTGTGCAGTAATGGCCGTCAAGGGTTCAACTTCTATCCATTTAGTAAAGTAGTCTATGCCGACCAATAGAAATTTACATTGTCCTTTACCTAGAGCAAATGGTCCGATGATATCCATCCCCCACTTTACAAATGGCCATGGGGAGAGAATGTAATGAAGATTTTTAGGTTTATGGTGAGATAGGCTGCCATACTCTTGGCACTTAACGCACTTCTGCATAAATTCAGCGCAATCACCCTGTACGGTCGACAAATAATAGCCTGTCCGTAGTATTTTAGATGACATTGTTCAAGCTCCTGAATGACTGCCGCATACCCCTTTGGGTATCTCTCGCATGACATAGGTGGCTTGCTCGGGAGTGAGACATTTCAAGAGTGGATGAGTGAAACCTCGATGGTAAAGGTCTTGATTTATCAACAAAAATCGAGCGATTTGATGTTTCATTATTTTTTCTGAATGTGCTTCGCTTGTTCCGTCAATTAGGAACTGCTTGATGGGTGTCATCCAATTTGGTTGAGTATCGGTCGCCATACATTCCTTAGAGCCAACACTAGGTTTGGTCATGGTTATGTAAATTACTGACCGATGGAGTCCTTTTTTCCTTGTGGTTGCCAAGCAGGAAAGTGTATCGGCTCGGGTATTATGTTCTCGACGGATATGATGGATTGTTACTTCATCAAATTTTGTAATCAAGCCCTGCACAAAATGGTAATATTGTTGTAAGAGTGTTTCTCGAACTTCAAATTCTTCTTTCAGCTGACCAATCACTAGCTGTGAGTCGCTTTTACATAATAGCTTTTTCACCTCCAAATCAATAGCAAGGTTAAGACCAGCTATGATAGCCTCATACTCGACTTGATTATTTGACGTCTTGAATTCAAACTTCAAAGCTTGTTCAATAAGAATATCACCTGATCCTTCCAACACTACTCCTGCACCACATGATCTGCTGTTGGAAGAACCATCAACATGTAAGATCCATAGGGTTCTCTGCCTCAGTTGCCCCCCTGGGTTAGTATTGAGTGTGGAATTCTGACAATTCTATTGCCCATCCTATCATTCGTCCGACCAAGTTTGACTTTGTCAGTATTTTATTAATGGGGTAGTCGGTTCTGACTATGATCTGATGATTCTAAAAATTCATGCGCATCCGCCGTGCAGTTATGACTAAGGCCAGGGCGACATTCTTAATCATTTGATATCAAACCTCCACGTTGTGAAGAACCCGACTGACAAAATAGACTAGTCGTTCCTCTGTTTCTATCTCTTGAACTAAGAATGCTTTGATTATCTCATCTGACACAACAAGATAAAAAATTACTGGTTCCTCGGCGATTGGTTTTTGAATGACCGGAGGGGTTGCCAAGAAAGTTTTCAATTGGAGGAATATGCTTTCACATTCGTTGTCCACTGCAATTTAGATGCTTTATGCAATAAGTGCACAATGGGCTTAGTTTTTTCTACAAGTTTCGGTACGAATCTTGAGAGGGCCATGAGTTGACCGATCAATCGTTGGATTTCTTTTAGATTGCGAGGGCTACGCGTCTCGGTGATTGCTTTACACTTTTCAAGGTTGGCTTTTATGCCTCGATGTAAGCATAGAGCCTAAGAATTTCCCTCATTTTACTCCGAACACACACTTGTCGGGGTTAAGACGCATTCGGTGGCTGCGGAGAGCTTGGAATACTTCCTGCAAATCTTTAATGTGCTGCTCACATGAGTCAGACTTGACAACAATATCATCCACAAAGACTTCGACATTTCTCCCAATCATGTCTTGGAAGACATGATCCATCAATCGTTGGTAGGTAGCTCCGACATTTTTTAGGCCGGATTGCATGACTTCGTAACAGAAGTTGTCGGAGTCGGTCCTAAAAGTTGTTTTCTCTTTTGCTCTCAGATGCATTTGGATTTGATTGTATCTCGAGAATGCATCAAGAAAGCTGAGGATGTTATGTCTTGCTGCTCCGTCGGCAAGTCGATCGATGGTCGGCAAGGGATAGGAATCTTTAGGACATGCTTTATTAAGGTTAGTATAATTTACACACATTCATCACTTACCATTGGATTTCTTTGACCATGACCACATTGGCTAACCATGTGGTGTAATGTGCTTTTCAGATGAAGCCAACCTTCATCAACTTATTAGTTTCTTCTCGGGCGGTTTTGTGTCTCTCCTCCCCCAACTTTCATTTTTTCTGGGCTATTGGTTTGGCCTCCTTATAAACAAATAGGCGATGTGTGATGATGTCGGGACTTACCCAGGCATATCAGTGGTTGTCCAAGCAAATAGGTCATTATGGTCAAATAACGTTGTGTTGACCATCTTGCGGTCGTTCGGTTTCAAAGATGTCCTTATGTATGTCTTGTGATCGTCGTATCGAAGGGGTAAAGGTTGAAGGTCGTCACCTGCTTCCATGCAAGCAAGCATCGTCGAGTCGCGAGTCTAGATTTACGAGTGCAACCATACATTCTGTCGATCTCCTATCTCGGGGGTGTCTCTTTGAGGATCAGTTACGCCTTCTAGGAGAGCGACCACACCGTGGTGTTTTATATAGTTGTCTGGTAGGTTCAACTTTTAAACTCGCAACATAACATTCATGAGCGGTCTTTTGATCCACATGTACCATTGTGATATCCTCGGTTGTGGATGGAAATTTCATTGCCAAGTGGGGGATTGAGATGATCGCTCTTAAACAGTTAATGGACGAACGTCCGAGCAGTACATTATATGAAGTATGTGCATTAACCAATAAATACCTGATTTTTATGGTTTTTCTGAGTCACTCTTCTTCTCCGAACGTGGTATATAAATCAATATATCCTCAGGTATCCACTCGCTCTCTTGAGAATCCAACAATTTGTTCATCGTATGACTGAATGTCTTCTTATGGGATCCTCATTTTCTTGAAGGTTTTCCAATAAAGAATATCTACCGAACTTCCTTGATCTACCAACACTTTGGTAATTGTGAACTTATCTATCTCCACAGTGATCACCATAGGATCGTCTTGTGTTGGATCTATCGCCGTGAAATCATCATCAGTGAAAGTGATTGGGGGTATTCACGGTCGTCTTTGGGTTGACATGGAAATGAACTGATTGTATGGCTCTGAGGTGCTTCTTTCTAGCCGAGTTGGAACATCTACCGCTTGCGAAACCTCCAACTATGTAATTGACTTCTCATTTAGGGACACCAAGTGACACCGAGCCGAAGTGTTGATGACTTCTTGGACTTGACGTCTGGTTCGATTGCTCCTCTCAGGCCTTTCACTCCGGGGTCGGGTCTTTCGGATCGGGCTTTCACTTCGTCTTTGCCTTGGCGGACGCTGGTTGTCACCACGACGACGAGAATCTCCACGTTCGAGTCGCTCTAGTCATTCTCTCGGGGGATACCGTTCCTTCTATGGTGAGTGGTATCGGTCTTGATGAATTTGCGAAAGTGGCCCGCTTGGATGAACTTTTCGATTTTATCTTTTAACGCCTAACAACCTTCAGTCATGTGTTCGTAATTGCAATGATACTAACAGTGTTTGGATGTATCGGCATTTCGCGGTGTATGCAATTGCTTTAAAGCCAGAATCAGTTCGGCTTGTAATGCTTCATTTAAAACTCTTCCTTTTGGGACAGTTAGAGGTGTGTAGCTAAGAAATCGGGGTTCACGATTTTCTCTGAATCCGTCGGTCTGTTCTGGTCCCGACCGATTGCTTCTATCTTTTTCTTTACCCTTTCCCTTGTCTGCACCTTCAGCTTGATGACTTCTATGGTAGTCAACATGCTCTTCGATCTGCATGAATTTAGTGGCTCGGGTTCTCAATTCATCCATATTGTTTGTTGGTCTTTTGATTAAGCTTTCTGTAAATCGTCCCAAATGATGCATGGCTATCTCAGGCATCAAGTTTCTGATATCCATGCATACCTTACTGAATCTATACTATCCATGAATGATCGTAAAAACTCACCTTTTTCTTATTTCACATTAAGGAGGGATATAGACGAAATATGATGCAGGTGACTCGTTGCATACTGTGTGATGAACTTTGTCGTTAAAACTTCGAAGTTCCCCACGGAATTGGTAGGGAGACTAGTGAACCAACCAAGTGGTCCTTCCTGGAGAGAGGTAGGGAAGACCTTACACCATACTACCTTGTTGGTGGTATATAAGGTCATTTGTGTTTTAAAGACATTCAGATGCTCGTCCGGATCGGTGGAGCCATTGTAGGGTTTGATAGTTAACCCTTTCCACTTAGGAGGAAGTGGCGTGTCAATAATTTCATCTGTGAAAGGGTGCCCTCTCGGATCCTCTTCATTGTAAAGAGCAACGTTGTTTCAGGAACTTTGGTGGGTTTCTTGTGTCTGGATGTTATGAGGAGTTTGATGAGTTGGAGGGTGTGACGGTGGTGCTCTGGATTGATGGTTGTTCATGGCCCTCAATTTGCTGTAGAAGGTTTTTGTTTTGTTCCTTCAGGAGAGACATCTCCTCCTCCTGTCGGCGTCGGTCCTCGTCATTTTTCAATTTATCTGTCATGCTTTTCTTGTCGAATCTCCTCCATTTGTGCATAGAGGGCTTGGATCATTGCTATCTATTCGTTTTCCATTCAGTCGTTATTAGCCTTGTTCCTTGTGGACACCACTGTGGTTCATGATGACTTGTTACTGAAAATTGAATACTACCTCGGGCCCCACTATGGGCGCCAATTGTACTTGTATGAGTTAGGGGGCCCAAATAGTACCTGTAGCTGGATGCACAATTGTTGACGTGTCAGTGGTCTCCAGATTCCTTTAAGTCTTCTTCCTTCAACTATGATGTCCGGTTGTCCGGTGGGGGTACCTCTGATTGCACTCTGACGCTAAAGTCAGTGTTATGATCTACGTACATTTTAGTGAATAGAAAAAACGTACCTTACTACTTTCACAAAAGGTTCTATTTAAAGTGCTTGGCTCATGGCCAGGATTCTAATGGGTTGGATCAATTGTTAACTGACGTGCATGGCGGTTCTTCATATTTGGGGTGTATCTTTCGATTTATTCTATTATATTGAAGATATTTTCCGTATATTTCGGAATGTGGATTGACTCATTCAAAGTTGTTATGTTGTTGTTGTGTATTTATTTATTTTGTTCTTTTATGTTATTTGACTCGGACGTCTGATTACCAAGATTGAGATAGACTCGTTCGTACCTACCGGTACAATTTGTGATATATGTATTTAGTTGAATAATTAACTATTTTTTTTATTTTTAGTGATCTTATTTTGAAATGGGGATAGAAAATTTTATTGTTAGCTTAAAAAACTTTGTAGTGAAACAATCATAATTTATATTTATTTTGTATGTTCTAATATACTTAAAAGTCAAATTAGGGTTTATAATAGAAAAATTAATTAATAAATTATAGATAAAGTTTATTAACATTTTTTTTATCTTATAGATAAAGTAAATACGTTATGGAAATAAAATAATATTCAATTTTTATTATATTTAAAATATATTTAATATTATTTTTTAGGAATTAAAAGTATTTAATAATATGTATTTAGTTTCCTTCACTATATATCCCATCAAACATTTATAACATTATTTTTAAACATCTATTATAAGTTAAATACTACTGATTTCACTTTAAAGTTTATTAACAATATTTTATGTCATAGATCATGATACGAGTCATGGAAATACAAATATTTTCTTATTTAAAAAATATTCATATTTTAATAATGTGCATTTGGTTCCCTTTAATACACATCCCATTTTCTTTTCATGTATTTAGTTATTGGAAATATTTAAAATCAGTATATTTAATTCTAGTTTTTATCCTCAAACTTAATTTTTTTTAAGCCTCTTAAAATTCAAAAATATGGTTTTAATCTCTAAACATTAAATTTGAGGGGTTAAAACAAGCTTAAAATCAAAATCTTAAACTTTTAATTCTATACCTCAAACCCTAACATCTTAAATTCTAAAAAAATTCATTTAGTGTATCAAATTTAGTGACGAGAGAAAATAAAACCTTTTTTTTTTTAAATTTAAGGAAAAAAATCTCAAATATTAAGAACTAAAAGCATAATATCTTACCTAATTAATTTTATACATTTTTAAAATGTAATATCTACACAGTTTTCAATGTAAACATTGCAAATTAAATATGATCTTATTCCATAATCTATTTGACTTCTTTTTACGTGATAAAATTTACAAAAGGATAAAAAAACTTACCTACAATATCATAACTACTTTTATTATTGTTATTTAATTATATTCAAGATTTCATCTAAATAATATGCCGTGTATTTAATAAGATATAGATTATTAATGAAACTTTAAATTTAATTAAATAAGAACATAAAAAATAGCATGTGACAGTGGATATAAGTTTTTTTCTTTTAAAAAGTGGAGTTGTTTATTTGTTAAAAGCAAAATAGATTATATAAGGAAGCAATACGAGCCTTCTGTTTTCTGCTCTCCCTTATCTCATTTGCCTTTTCCTTCTCAGTTCTCAGTGTTCTGCAGAGAAGGGAGAAGCCAATAATGGGTGCCACTTCACTACCCTCTTTCATTCAGATCTCATCCACACATTCCATTTTCACTGAAAAACTCAGCACCCCACAAAAGAAGTTTCAAATTAGAATATCTACAAGACACACAAACTCACTTTCTTGGACTTTTCCTTCTCTTCCTTCCTGCAAAGCACTTCAAAACTCTGTTCCTTTGGCTGCTTCACTTGCCATTCTTCTTTGGTCAACCCCTGGTAGGTACTACTAGTACCATGTGTTGCTTTTCATGTAGCTTACATTTATTATGTTGTGTCACTATGTGGTGTTGTGTTGGCTGAAATTTCATTCATTGTATATGAACATAAACATGCTAATTACTAACTCAAAGTTTGAGCATTTTCATATTCTGCAGCAAATGCTGGATTCATGTCAGGAATTTCTGGTCTAGAGGCTGTTCCTGGTCCTCAGCTACCACAGATTGACTTTCTCAAAAATCTCAATGGTCCCAAGTTAAACTATTGTGCTTCTGCTTTACAGCAGTTTGGGATTTTGTGAAATCAGCTCAAATTGATGAAACTGAAACTGAAACTGGGTTCATTTCTGTTTTGCAGATGAAAACCAGAAGAGATATTCAGAGAATGATGAAAGAATTAAATCATCTCCTTTGCTGAAGAAACTGATTGAGCAATCCAAGTTGAATAAAGAGAAGTAATTTTATTTTTTTTCATTTTAATTGCGTGTGTTGTTTGCAAAGTCAAAACCTCATGATGCTGCAATGGGCTATATAGATGGTTAATGATAATCGAGCTTTGAAATGAGAATGTGGTTTGGGTGGCAAAATTTTCTGTGACTGTATTTCCATTGCATTTGAGATTGCATTGGCCACATTTGTTTGCTATAGAAATGCTAGTAACACTCTAGTATAGTATTTTGACATTTATTATTTAAAACTGTGTAGATTTATCTCCTTATTAATAAATTTTACTCATATTTTTTTATTTTATTAATAAATTTTAGACAATAGTCATGGAATGAGTTATATACCAACAAGTGGTAGCAACTTATGTCCTTTCATCAAGTGGTTGAGAGTTAGAAATTTGTTGATATTGCAATTGGGTATGAAATAAAATATGTTATAAGAAATACTCAACTTATGTGTGCTCAAAGTCATGTGATGAATAATCCTCACCACTGTTATGGTTAAGAAAAATGAGTTATTAGTAGTTCTCTATTTTCAATTTCTCTCCATGTTGAAATTTAGGACAAACCCTTATGATTATGATGACTTGTGTTATATTTTTCTCTGTGGTTTTTCTGCATCTATTGTCATCAAGCAACAATAACACTGTGTTGTTCTTCAGGAACCGTAAAGCAATTGAGAACAAGTACTGCATACGAGGGGCAGAATGGGGAGTTGGAGATTGTTCTGCAGAGGGAATGTCTCCGGAGGAGAGGGAAAAATTCATAGCAATGTTGAAGCAGAAGGCTGGAGAAGAGTAACATGATCATGCCACTAGACCATAGAGAAAAAAAGATAAATGAAGAAGGTTTTATATAAATTAGTGCAACAGCCTTTAGAATTGTACTAGGTGAAGAAACAATTAGGCCTATTGCAGATTTTCAAAATTTTGTTTTGAACCCTTCCCACATGATTTCTTTATATGTATTATTCAGAAAGAAAAACTCATACATCTACTTGATTACTACTTTAGATGGTTTCATCTGATTCTCCTTTATGCTTCTTTGTCCCTCTCTTGTTATGTTACTGATCCTGCCTGTTGACCAGAACGCTGGAAACTGCCTCGTCAAAGGATCGACGTGTGCACCGCTTCACACCTCCGTTCCTCTTCGAGATCCACCTCAAGAACCTGCAAAGAAACAGAGCG
>Ga0123342_1005190_pt1 | contig 19175 bp, 10 predicted proteins | sample Turbeawhitnodule_FD_89960 | JGI IMG/M metagenome (GOLD analysis project Ga0123342, IMG submission 89960) | Root nodule microbial communities of legume samples collected from Mexico - Turtle bean Mexico white nodule | ecosystem: Host-associated > Plants > Roots > Nodule | place: Mexico: Nepantla... | reverse complement strand
ATATATATATATATATATATATATATATATATATATATATATATATATATATATTGAGAAAGATGGTGAGAATGGTTAGTGGAGGAAGATGAAAAATGGTACACTTAAATTAAAGAGAAGAGGGATAGAGTTGGTATGATTCAACAATTGAATTAATTTTCCTCAAGATTCCATGAAACTATATAGTCATATTAATGATTATAAATGCAAAGTGGATTAATTGTATCACAGTTTGCACATAAAAGGAGGACAAACGATGGAAAAATAGTATACCAATTCCAAAGATGAATAAAGTGTCATTCAACAATTAATTAACTTTTTTTAATACTTATTGTACTACAATAAAAAGTAAAAAGTAAAAAGTAAAAATACATATTAGAGTAAAGCGGAAGCAAAAGTGATAAAACCGGTTAGTTAAGTGTGGTAGTGCATTGGTTTAACAATGAGCATTATGGAATCTTATTTAAGAAACCCAAGTACCGTGGATTAAGTCGATAAACATATAATATTTTAATATTTATGAAAAATGTGGACTAGGTTGATGTTAATGTCCACACAAAAAAAAAATAAAAAAAAAATACGTATGATAAATTGACGCTAAATTTCATACATTAATAAAAAAATTGTGATCTAGGTCGATGTTAAAGCCCACAATTTTAAAAAAATACTAAAGTTCACATTTATCATCCTCCTCTTATTTTGTATTTTTCTTCCTAGTTTTCGTAGATACCCCTCCAAACTTTTCTTAGAAAATTTATAAATTTGGGATAATTTTTTCACGTTTTTACATAAATGGTAATTTTTTTAAAAAAATACAAAAATTGGTAAGTCTTGTGAGGGAGAACGATTTTAATTTGAAAAAGTCGTGCTTAATAAAAAGGGACAATGGTATATTGTAATCACCCTTTCTCAAGTTGGAAAAAAAATGATTTTGAGAGCCAAGATGCTTGTGAGAGGTTGAAACTTATGCCTTGGAATAAATTTTTTATTTGTTTATATGACTTAACATAGACAAGTCTTAAAAAACCTAATTCAACGTGCTTTTTGACAAAATGGACATCAATATCTATGTGTTTTGATCTGTGATGCAATATATGATCAGTTGACAAATATTTAATTGAAATAGTATCACATAAAACCATTACAATTTAAGGATAATTTTGGAAGAATATGAATGTTTATTCCATAATAATTTTTAAGTTCTACTGAAGACTGAGATAAAATAGTTTGCCTTTTTTATTTCCATGTTAGAAGAGGATCTCCTATGGAGATGCAAAAGCCTGTGCTAGACCAGCCTGCATCTACACAAACACTCAAATTAACTTGGATTTTGAAGAGAAAAAAATGTGTTGCTCAGGAGTTGCCTTTAGGTATCTTAGAACCTAGGCAAGTTCAAACTTTTGTTAACATGAATCATTTTAATAACAATATCAGATAAACAGTCTAATCTACAGTGTTATTTGTTTACATCAATGTTCCTTTTATCATTATTACTAACATTGACAATAATATGATTTAAAGAATGCAAGAAAAAGCTATAAGACTTATTGTTTGGATTTTATAAAATGTAGAGGTCATCCAGGATGCTACATTTGCCAATCACCCTGAGTCTTGGTGATCCTGGATGACAAAAGAAGAATGATAAAAAAACTATTGTTCCTAGTAAATTGACTTAGGAAACTTACAAATATAAGATTGACTTTAAAGTCTAGTATAAACAAGACTTTGTGGAGAATGACATTGTTACTGAATTTAACATAGTGTCAATGCCTATGACTTTTACTTCAACAATACTTCTAGTGGGAAGGTAAACAAATTGATAGTCTAAGTTGTACAAAACATGTAATATGTGTAATAGCTCCTGAATCTACTATTCAAATGGAAGAATTTTCTTTGTTTGGATGTATTGAAGGTCAAGTTTTTTTAAAAGGAAAAAACTCCATGTACCATTTTTAAGCGAGTTTGAAGCTACTATGATGTTCCAACATGTGTTACCTGATTTTGAAGAAGGTTTAGAAGATAATCATATTGAGCTTTTTGTCAATTTCATTGGGTTATCTCCTGTGTTGGATTCGTTAACTTAATTTACATTGGGATTAAATTTCTTGTAACTTGTAGGGTTTCCATGCTTCTTATAGCATTCTTTTGGTATGGCCAAGCATTTTGCAGTGACTAAATTTGGATTTTTCCTTATTGATTGGACTAGATTGTTGAGGTCTGAAATTTTATTAAGGAACAACAAAAAGACAATGGTTGTTGTGTAGGAATAGAAACTTTCTTGAACCACCCTAAAGTGATTCTCATTTATTTATTTTTTATTACTAATAAAAAAAATATCAACTTTCTATCTTTTTTCTTCCTAAACCACGAGAGAAAAACTCGACTTATTGGAGGAATAAGATCCATTATCAAAATTTGACCACTGATCTAGAAATAGTTTTCATTTAAATCCTTTAAAAAAGATATCATATGCTCAAAATGAAGGTACACTCAAGCAAAGGCTTCACTTCCTCACATGCACAAGAGTGAGGTGGTTGGAAATCACTCAATTTTTCCCAATGACTATTGATCATGGTAAAATATTGACAGGCAAAAATTGATCCTTGATGGCAAGAAAAGATTGTTTCCTTCAATTGGAAAACTTAAGACCCATTATTGTTGTCTATATCTCGAGTTTAAATCTCCACACAAGATCACAATATACTTGTTAATAGAATTGAGAAGGCAACATCTCATGATGCCATCATTTCTTTTCGATAAAGAAAGTTTAGTTGAACCATCAAACAATTTCATCTTGTTCTCTGAAGTGCAATAGCAAAAACACATCTTTAAAAACCAAAGTTGTCACCATTTAGAACTGTGAACACAAGAATTTGACTGTGATGATCAACATGATGAATGAAGAGAAGATCATGTGAATAAATCTAAATTGAGAACCATATCAGTTTTTCGTAGTAACAACCATAATAAACGCAAGAAGAAGAGAAAATAAATAAAAAATATGTTGAAGGTGTTTAAAAAAACTAATGCCATATCAAAGTTCCTTCAACGATAAAGGAGATGAGTAAAGAACTGAAAAAAAAGGTATCCAAAGAGAAACAAACAAATGCAAAAGAAAAAATATTGAGTAATATATATATAAACAGAAATAAAAAAAACCTAACCTGCGCATATTAAACTGGTCTAAACTAACAATTATAAAAAAATGGACAAAAGTATATTTAACAGTGAGTGAGAAAAACAATATGGTTATATCTTTGGAGGGTTGCAACTAAGAGAAGAGAAGTCGTGATGATAGTCACAGATCTCGTGTGGAGAAGATATGACTCTTAAAGAAGTAAATTTTAAGCGTAACTCAACCTTACAAAATCGGTTTGCACCCACTTATATATTACGAATTCACATTATATCTAATCGATGTGAGATCTTCAACACCACTCCCTCATGCTGAGGTTAGTAAACTCGTATGTGAAATTATATATTTATGGATGATTCGATAGCAGTCCGATAATGAGTTGCTTGATAGACCAAATGACTCTTGCTAAGATAAATTCTAAATGATTCTGATATATTCTTAAGAAATGGACTTTAATTTTTACTCAACCTTACAAAATCAGCTTGTAAAGTGAGATTTGCATCCATTTGTCGCAACTTTGGATCACGAAGGAACGACACAACATTTAATTATTTTCGAAAAAAACAAAGATAGAGCCGCCACCATAGTTTATTATGAAAAACTAAAAAATGATGGTCTGCGAAACTGGATTAGGGTCTAGAAGTCAATTACCTATAGGAAAGGTATTAACACACGGTATAACATTCATAAAAAAAAACGATACATTTAATTGAATGTTGCTTAGAACATTTTATTTTTCCAAAACAAAGAAACTCAAATATATGCAAAAATAAAGAAAATATTTTGAAATTTTTTTATTTGGACCCGATAAGGATTAACCTTGGTCCTGCATATTTCCATTCACAATGGAAAATCAGGGTTTGTGTAGTTCTAAATTAAAAAATTATTTATTGATGTTAATTTTTTAAAGTTTTATATTTTTAGGATTTTTTAATGTCAAAACTATTTCTTTATTAAAAAAATTGGCTTTTATATTTTGTAAGATTCTATTTCTTTATTTTTATAAAATTAAAAAAAAAATAACAAAAATGAGAAGCTTTGAATGAGAAGGGTTGCGTAGGTAAAAGAGGGGTGCAGCAAGTAAAATACTACTGGACCAGAGAAATGGGCCCAATTTTTTTTAAAAGAAGAGGGAGTGAGACGGTAAAAGAGGTATGCATCGAGTAAAAGGGTAAGCGGAATGGGCCCAGATTTTTGTTGTTGTTTGGACAATGGGTTAGACGGTGCGCTAAGTGAAACAGGGGTGCAAAAAGAAATTGAAATTTTTATTTATATGTATAAAGTGAAGATGGTTGTTGATAACAGGGTGAGTTACAGGGCAAGTGAGAAAGGAAAGACTTTACCCCATGTTAGTCATTGAAATTGGGAAGATAAAGTAAGTCTGGTACTTATTTTGTTCACAATAATGAATAGAGTGAGTTGTTTGGTTTTTTATGTCTTATGTTAACTGTAAGGAAAAAGAGCAAATTGTTTTTTTTTTTTATATATGTAAAGTCGAAAAATTATACTTTTTCACCATTCAAAGAATTGTATACAATTTCTAGTATAATAATTTTATTAGAAGATATATAATAAAAAATAAATTTATAATTAAATAATATAAAAAAGGATTAAAATAATAATATTAGAAGTTGTAGGAAATAAAGATAAAAAAATATGTTATTAATGTATTATGACTCTATCTATAAAGTTTCGAAGGAAACAATAATGATAATTAATCTATAAAAAATGTTATTTTAATAATTCTACTGTAAAAAAGACAAATTTACAATTAAGATAATGTAATTTTAAAATTGCTTTATTTTAATGAAAAAATATTTTTTTTCTTCAGTTATAATTGTTATAATAAATTGGGCTGGTTAGCGATAACTTTCTGCTCTTGGCAGTGGAGGGTTATGAATTATCATATCTTTAATTTTTAAATTACATATATACTGATTTTTTATATCAATGGAAATTAACTGAATTTTTTTTATCTAATTTTCTATTCTGTAACTGATTTTTCCCTTAATCCTTATATGGTTTATTTAATAAAATCTCTCAAAGTTATAATTTTTGTTTTGAAATTGCTTGAATGTTGTATAATTTGTAATACATCTTTGGGTTTTGAATAGTCCAATTGAAAATCAACAACTAAATAAATATATGATATCACCATATAAACACTCTTAAATTTATAAGTAGAACTTGATATAAAAGAATGTATGAAAGGTGGTGCATCCATGATTTATGGTTTAGAGGTCAAGTGAGAGAAGCTTTTGAAAATTATTTGAAGGGATAAATGTGATATAAGTTGCTTTCGGTTATATTCGCTTGCCTGCGTCCAAAACTACCATTGTTCAGAATGACGGTTAAATGTCGTTACTGAATAAAACCAAAATTGAAAGAGTACTACTTTAGCTACGTTGGTTCAATACGCTAACAATAATTAACCACCATTCTGAATTTGATGTGGTCGTTTATAGAAGTTCTTCATAACCTATTACTTGTCACTTTGCATCCTCTTTCTCCTACTCTTTATTGGTAGTTCTCAACCCCAAACCACTGTCACAACAATTGTAAACTCTCGTCAGTAAGCAAATAAACACAGATGAATGTCGAAACTATAAAGCATGAGAGAGAAGATTACCTGGTAAATTTCTCGTAAGCCCACTGACCAAAAGTCTCAGACTCTTCGGTGCTAGCTCCGGGAGCGGCGGCATCAACAGCGAGTGCAGCGGCGTCCTTGTCAGACTTGGCACTTGACGCGGCGGAGTCCTTGGCAGCGTTGACCGTTTGAGTGGAAGCTTCCTTGGTCTTCTCTTCATTGGCTTTGGCGCTGTCATGACTTTTGCCCCAGGTCGCTCCAATGCACACGGCAAGGCACACCACCACAACAACCAACTTCATGTTCATGTTTTTTATTCTTAGGAATTTATTTGAAAAGCTTGTGTTTTATTCCTTTTTTATTTTGCTTAATTGATTTGCTAAAGGGTGTATTTATATGCGTAGTGAGAAATAGGTTGATATTGTTTGTGAGACTAATGGTGCGTGGTGATCGCTTTAACAATTGGTTCTGGGTCATCAGCCACACAATAACCCAAAGAAAACGCATCGTTGAGGATCAACACTTTGTGTTTTTATGGAAGAGAATGGTTATGTACAAATATCTTTCCTCCTTCAAAAACATAATATGTTTATAATTTTTGTTATTTATTCCAAATCAAATTTATAATATTCGTAAATTGATTAACTTTAAGATTAGTGGTAAAACTAAACTCAGAAGTTAAAATGAGAATACTGAGTTCATACATAAGAAATATAAAAAAATTATTGTCAAATTACTAACATATTTTTTAAAATTTATAGAGTTAAAGGCTATGTATTTCAGTTTTAATATTTTATAGTTTTATATTATTATATGGATATAACGTGCATGATATTAACTAATTTTGATGATAAAATAAAAACATATAATTAGATAATGGGTAATTAAAATTATTAAATTTAATTTAGGTTAAATTTCTTGGTTGGTCTTTGAGCTATTTGACAATTTTTAACCAACTCTTTGGATTGTAATTTTTTAATTGATGCTTAGACATGTATTGGTTTGTAATTATATAATTTTGTAATTATATAATTTTGTCTACTTATTGTACAGAATTAACTCTGCATAACTCACTTGGTAAGTTAGTAGCTAGATTTGTAGGTAAGCCTGAAAATGTTTGTCAAAGAAAGAATATATATATATATATATATATATATATATATATATATATTTATATAGATTGATATTTTTTTAAACACGATTTAACAACTCTTTACTAATATTATAATTATAAATGTTCTGGTCAGGATGAATGTCTTTCAATACTACAAGACATTATTCATTTATATGCTCATTATTACATATGATACAAATTTTATAAATTGAAAGTTACATACATATATTTACATACAAATTTAATTCAATATATAAATACTTATTATATATGATACTTATTATATATAAATTTTTTCATATGTAAAACAAACAAGATTACATATAAATATTGTATAATTTATATGTAACTTTGTTGTCATAAGTAGAAATAATTATATAAAAATTATATCCATATATAACTTATTAAATATTTAATTAAAAAATTTATATATAAATTATATGTGTATATACCGTATTAAATATTTAATTATAAAAACAGAAATAATTACATACCCATGATATCCATATATAATTTATTAAATATTTAATTAAAAAACTAAAATATTTACATACAATTTTTATCCCTATGTAGTATATTAAATATTTAATTAGAAAAAATAAAATATTTAGATACAAATTTTATCCGTTATTATATTACATATAGTATTTAAATAATTGGAAACAGGTACAGTTAAAAGTATTGCAAAATTAAGTGCTTCTAGAGTATGTAATTTTTGCAACCCTCAAACTCACAAAATCTCCCACAAACTGAAAACCTACAATTTGGAAGCAAGAAATTGAAATTCCTCAAAGGCAATTGAAACCCATTGTCCAAATTTCGTCTATCTTTAAGAAATCGAAACCAGTTGTCAAACCCCGCAATAATCCTCATTCCCAAATCACGCATTTCTTCCAGCTCCATTCAGTCTTTGTTCCAGTTCCATTCGATCTTTGTTCCAGCTCCATTCGCAACCTTAGGGTTTGCGACCACCATTGTCAAATTCGAAGGTGAAAGATTTGGCAACGAAAGTTTTAGTGAGATTGGAGGTGAAGGAGTGTGGAACATCATGTTCAGGTATTTTAGAAATATTTATCTCAATTAGTGAATATAAATATTTTAGCAATATTTATCCCTTGTGCATTTCTTCATGTCCCGTGCTCCCATTTCTTGCTGCTGCACCCATTTTTTCTTCTTTGCTTACACCGTGAATGTACTAAGATTTGCTTGGAAAGTGTAGATGTTAAATTGAGGAACCCTAATCGGTTCAATCTTTCAAATTGATAGTTACTGAGGATTCTTGGTAGGAGGTGGAGGAGTTTGGGTCAATATGCAAATCTCTCTGTTTCCTTTCTTATTTCTTAGTTTCAATAGTGAATGGAGTTTTTGGTTCTGATTATTCTCTTTGTCTTTTGAAATCCCTGGTATATAAATGATAAGCGGTAAAAAAAGTATATCTTCGAGAAGGAACACTTGTTAAAGGGGTTGTAAAAATATCCTTCCTTAGGGTGCCCAAATAAGTATAGGAGAAACAAATAGAAGGTGAGTGTTAGAATCGCTATTTTAATCTTAAACTTGTTATTCTCATCCCTTTTTAGTATGCATTGCATCAGGATAGGTGCTTTTATCTTATTTAAAACACAATATCTTACCCAGTCTAGTAATTAGTTGATGGGCATTCTTTAACCATATTCAGAAATTAGAACTGGGTAGGTGCCAGATAAAGAACTATAGTTGCGGTAATAAAATAGTCAATAAATACAAGATTCCTGGTTTTGGATGTGGGGATTTTTTTTCACAAGACATTACGTGGTCTGCATGTGTCATGTGAAGGTGATACTATTAATTAATGCACCATTCAGACTGACACTTAAATCCTATTCAGTGTATCAAGAGTTATCTGTAATGGGAGGGGTAGAACCAAGGAGAGCCTTATGTGGAGAACAAAGCAGATGGTTATGTACTATAGCAATGATAAGGAGGGGGTTCTGTCATCGGTGTGCTGGGTTCAGTGATATGCTGGGAATATGGGAGCTACCGTTGCACAAGGTCAATAGTTGAAGGGAGTAGTTAATGCTCTGACGGGAGCGTGGGGGATTCTTGGGTACCTTTAATTGTTGTATCTATGATGACTAAGTGAGGCCATGATCCGGTTAAGCATGCTGTACTAGGCAAGGACTAGTAGGAAATAGATGTGTACATGATGGATGCAAACAGTTGGCATGTGTGGAAGCCAACTAAAGGAGGGTTGTAGATTGTGTGGAGGATGCTGGAAGAATGGGAGAAGAAGTTCTGATGGTTGTGTAGCAGGGATCACGTTTTGATGCACATGAGGGGGTGCATAAGATGGTTTAAGATGCTGCATAATTATGCAGCAAGGGTATGTACATAACAGAGTTGTGAGCCTGCTGTCATTTGCAGTATTCCACAACAGCTTCTATCCTGTACTGTAGCTCTGCTCCATCTATCTTAGGGAAGCTATTGGGTTTGGTTTGTTAAGTAGTGTAAGGGCTCATCAATAATCAAATTATGCACTGCTTAGCTTTTTTTTTTCTTGTAAAAGGGTTGGGACTAGTTCCTCCTCTGTATATATTGTGTTTACTGATTTTTGGCTAATTTGGCGTCACTCACTAGTTCTTCCCACAAAATGCAGCTGTTCATAGTTCGATAATTTAACGTAAGCAGTGTTTTTTCATTGTTGGTTATTAGCTGAATTAGCGTGTTTTGGCGTTTTGTGATGGCTTTTCATCTGAATCTAGTCTAAGTATTTGGACTTGCCAAATTCATAGTGCAATTTTGAAAATTATAACTTAATGTATAATATTAGTGTCCAGTCTTTTGAGCGTGACTTAACCAGGAAAGTGATGCAAGTGATGAAGTTGATCTTGTATAGTGATTGCTGAAGAATGCAGATTTGATTTAAGATTTTGATAACGACTTTGAGATATTGGAAGTACCTTTCAAATGTTTTTGAAATGCATAAATTTCTAAGCTTTGATGTTTATGCATTGATTTACTATTTATATCACTGGTTTGACCTTTTGATCTTTCTTTGATAGCCTTGTGGTGCTGTAATATTCCTTGGGTTCCTATGTAGGCATGTTATTTGGAAATGCTCGTGATAATAAATTGTTTGAAATGGATTGATTCAAGTCATTTATTTGCATTAATAATTATATTATTATTGAAGAAGTTATCTTAACTGCCTCAAAGAAGAGCTTTGGACAACTTTTTTAGAGATATATGAATGAAAGAAAAATGGTTCTCATTTTGAACTTTTATTTTTTGTTTCAGGAAATAACTCACATTTCAAAGGTAACCGAGGAGAGGAATTTTGTTATTGAGCAAAACAAAAGACTTCAGCAAGAACTAGTTCCTTAGTTCGTTTTTTTTTTCATATTTGGTTTTGCTTAAGTTGGTTCTTGCTTATGTTGACTTGGAGATTGAGTTTGTGTTCCATTTTCATGGTTATTTTTGTATAGATTGAGTTGTTTAGAGGTTAGAGGTTGTAGGAGGACTGTTACGTGGAATTCAAAGCCTCTTTTTGTACTGATTGAAATGTTAGATTTAAGAGTTCATAATGCTGTAATAATTTGAAGAAATTGCATAAGATGTCCAATTTAAAAAAATTGCATAATCTGAATTAGTTTGAGATAAATTTGATAGATTCATTTGAGTTTGAGCTGAAATTTTTTGTTCGCATGAACATTTTTAGGTTCACATCAATTCTTACACTCAAACTGGTTTTTCACATCATTTATTACATTTTCAAAATGAGTCATTTCATACTTAGATTTACTGTTTCATGAGCCATTTCAGACAATTTGTTTATTTCCAGTTACTGTATTGCAGTTTTGAAAATGTTAGATGCAATAGTGTTATTTTATCAGGAATAGTTTTATCATTTTATCCTGTCTACAATCTTAAGATTGTATGATGATTTTAAGCATAAGAGGCTTAAAATTAACTAGAAATTAGACTGAGTTCTAGCCTTTCAGTACTGAATATGATTAACATATAAAATTCACAAAATTTATATAAAGGCAAATTAAACTTCTCTCTTTTCGTGCTTTTGGTAAAATGTCATGATTTTATGTAAAGACAAACATGACTGGTGTGTTGTAATCAAAATGAAGCCTAGATGTTGTATCGATAATGATGATATAGAAGTTGAAGTGTCATATCAAGTTGATGAAATGTCACATGTTAATAAAGTGATTGAAGTTGAGCAAGTTTCAGGATTACAATATTTAGAGGCTGAGCTTGAATAAATGGACATAAACAATGTATCATCGTTTGAAGATCAAATAGATGAAGAAACAAATGAATGAGAATACAATGAAAGAAGGAGAAGTGAAGATGAATACGATGATGACTTTGACATCTCTAGCTCTAAGTAGACTTAAGCATCTAGTGTTAACAAATAATATCTATTGTTGTCGTTAACATACTGTTTATCATATTAGTTAATCTGATGTCATATTCTTGGTTTATGTTCGGTGTTTAAATTTTTGCATATTTATTTGAATTTTTTTATAAACTATATTATGCATATTTTTCTCCCCTGATAAACTTATGTTACCTTGATTATCATTTTATGCCATATATATAGATGTCATTAGGAGCTTCTGATCAACCATCATCGAGTGCCAACAAAAAAATGGGAAAGAAACATTATATGATAAAATCGTTATCACGATTAAACAACTTAAATCCATCATCCAGTCAATCCAATACACATATTCCATCTTCAACTCATGGATCTACCCCTTCAGTAGCATATGCTACTGCATCCACCCCCACAATAGCAAATGTTACTGCATCAACACCATCTCCACGTGTTGGTTCTAATGCATCAACCCCAAACCTAGATATCACACCATCTCCATATACAAATCTTGGAGGGACGCATTCAATTTTTGCAGCCAAACTTAGAGGAGGAGGTCCTCTTAGCTGGTGATCGCCCTCTGATTCAGCCTATTGGAGGAGGGTAAAAATATAATAAAATTCAATTTAGGTTTTATCCATAAAAAATTCAATTTTGGTATTTAGGTTTTATCCATAAAAAATTGCATCAAAGGTCATCACTGCCACCATTAAGCAACAATTTGGTGAGCCAAGGCTAACATGGGGCAATCCCAAAGGCTGATCTCATAATTTATTTTTTTAACGTTTTAAGGTACTTGGTCTTTTTATTCCCTTTAAAAATGTTCATATTTTACAATTTGGATTGATGATTCTTGTTGTTTTACAGAGGAAGGTCACATGGAGGGTTGAGGATAAGGAAAAAGTTAAGAAAAATTTTCACACGAAGGCTTCTCACACCCTTTTACAAATGTTTAAAATGGTTCACTAAGAAGGTAAGCAACTAGAATGAATTGGCAATAGTGTTTGGAACAACCTCCTAGAAAAGTGGAACATGCTTGTGTATCGATCCAAATGTGATACAACTAAAAATAATCGTTTGTCTGAAAAAGGTGGATGTCTGCCCACTGGAGGATCCATTAGCTTACATGAACACGCGATTCGTTTGGTATGACTTCCCTATAAGATTTTGTATTAATCTATGATTAATTATTACCTTCTTAATTTATAAAATGTTTTGTTTATAGATAGAGGAGCTTGACCGCTCGATTCATGTTAATGAAGTGTTTCAACAAACACATATACAAAAGAGCATTGGGGATTTTGTAGATGATAGATCGAGGCAGACACATGTTAGTTTTTTTTTTTTTATGTACATTAATTACTATTATAATAAATATTTTTTTCATTTTAATAGGAAGATTTTGAAAGTAGACTCTCTCGAGCATTATTTGCGTCTACCTCGATATCTACTTCATTAGATCCTACCGAGGAGGAAAGATTAAGAAACAGTTGTTGCTTACAAGCTGTAGGTGGAAGGTACAAGGGACGAATGTACGAGGTTAGATGTGTCGATCGTCAGGACGACTGTGTTGATCGCTACCTACAAGAAACACAAGCATCTTCTAGTAAGAAAGTTGATTCAGAAGAAATTGTTGAACTTAGACAACAACATCAACAAGTGAGGAGCATATTCGACACAAAAATTCTCGGTTTTAATCATTTCAAGATCTTATGATTCAATATCTACCACATGAAACAGCAGCAGTTGCACAACATATTTTTTAACAGTCAAATATCCCGCAACCAAATACTCAATAGAATCAGATGTAAGATAATGATGATGAGCAACAAAATTCACCTGGTAGCTTCTTAAAAACTTTGTAATGACTTGAATTTTCTTTTATTAGATGTTTTTTCTGATTGAATGAAATACATTTGGATATTTTGAATATTTGGGAATAGTGTGATATTCTATCATGCTTTTCAATTTATGGACAGGTCTGAATGTTGATGAATATTTGTTTTTGAATGAATTCTATTGAAATCTGGAATGACTTTTGGTATATGTAGTTGTTGAAGTGATTTCTAGTGCTTTCAAATATAAAAAAAACAAATTACAGTTACATATATCCATATGTAACTTGAACACAATTATATTATGTAAACTTTATTATTTATGGACTAATTCAAAAATATTTCAGATGTCACAGTTTTTCAATGACCTACAACCGCTATATTCGAAAGCACCGAAGTATGTAAAGATGATATGATCAAAATATTTTGTAACCATGTATACCACCTTAGGATAAATGAATAATTAGAATGACATTATAAGTTTTTTTGTTGAACTTTTTCATATAAAATTACTTGTGTTAAATTATGATGTTATATGTACTTATTTCACTACAAGAAATTGTCCATTTATATACCGATTATTACATATAGATATGAATGTATGTAAAGTGAGCATTACATACAAATTTAATTAAGTATGTAAATAAACATTACTTACAGATTTTTCTGAATGTAAGAACAAAAGTGATCACATATGAATTTTTCTATATATAAGAATTTATATATGAATTTTTCTGTATGTAAGTCAAAAATAATTACATACGGATATTTACATATGAATTTAATTCAATATGTAAATAGACGTTACATACAGATTTTTCCATATGTAAGCCAAAAGTGATTACATGCAAATTTAATAAGTATATAATTTTGACGTCATGAATGAACATATAGAATATTTTTAATAATTATAATATTGATAATAATATTTTTATTAATAATAATAATAATAATAATAATATTAATAGTCATATTAATAATAATAATAATATTTATATTCATATTAATAATAATAATATTATTATTATTATTAATATTAATGATAATATTCATATTAATAATATTTAATAATATTAACAATACTTAATAATATTAACAATATTTAATAATATTATTAATATTAATAATATTTATAATATTTATAATATTAATAATATTTAATAATATTTACAATATTTAATAACATTTACAATATTTAATAATATTAAAAATATCTAATAATATTAAGAATATTATTCTTCAAAATATCACCTTTTATAAAAAGTTAACGGTGAGAAATCGATTTCTCGGTAATCTAGAATTGAAAAGGAGAAATCGGTTATGAGTGAAAGAATTTTTGACTTTGGAATTTTTTTATGTTAATTTTTTTCTTATGTATTTAATTAATATAAGTTTATTCAAGTGATAAATTGAAATAAATGTTTTAAGCTATGTGAATAATTTATTTATTTTTATATTATTTTAGACTAGTTGAATAATAAGTTAATTTTGAAATGTTATGAGTGAAAAAAAATTTAACTGCTAAATTTATTTATTAAATTGATGAAATATAAATCTGATAATAACTGTGTTAACTTTTGTTTTGGCTAAGAAGAAGACAAACATTAGAAATAAGAAAGTAGAATAAACAACAGTGATTTTTATTTCAACACTTATGAATTCGTAAAGATTCAAATACATTAAGAGATACAAAGATGTGGTATAGCAATATAGTATAGCAGTTAGTTCTTGAATCGGTGGGCATATTCAAACGCATCACCTTCCTATATATCCAAAAACCCAACAAAGACAACACCAAGAACAAGAACAAGGGGCAACACCCATGTTCCACTCACACCAATTCTCCTACCTCCTGACGACTTCGAAGATTCTTCGGGGGACGGCGCCATCACCATTGCTGGTTTAGGCGTCTTCGCCGTTTCAGTAACCACTGTCACAACACTTGTAAAATCTCATCAGTAAGCAAATAAACACAAATGAATGTCGAAACTACAAAGCACGAAAGAGAAGATTACCCCGTAATTTTCTCGTAAGCCCACTGACCAAAAGTCTCAGACTCTTCGGTGTCAGGTCCGGGAGCGGGGGCATCAACAGCGGGTGCGTCGGCATCAACAGCGGGTGCATCGGTGTCAACAGCGGGTGCGTCGGTGTCAACAGCAGGTGCGTCGGCATCAACAGCGGGTGCGCTAGCGTCCTTGGCACTTGACAGGGTGGAGTCCCTGGCAGCGTTGACCGTCTGGGTCGCTCCAATGCACACGACAAGGCACACCACCACAACAACCAACTTCATGTTCATGTTTATGTTTTTTATTCTAAGAAATTTATTTGAAAAGCTCTTGTCTTATTTCTTTTTTATTTTGCTTAATTGATTTGTTGAAGGGTGTATTTATATGCGTAATGAGACATATGTTGATATGTTTGTGAGACTAATGGTGCGTGGTGATCGCTTTAACGATTGGTTTTGGGTCATCAACCACACAATAACCCAAAAAAAACGCATCGTTGAGGATCAACACTTTTTAATCTTTACTCCTTCAAAAACGTAATTTGTTCAATATTTCTCTTGTTTATTCCAAATCAAATTTATAATACTCATAAATTGATTGAATTTAAGATTAGCGATAAAACTAAACTCAAAAGTTAAAATGAAAAGACTGACTCCATGCATAAGAAATATAAGAAAATTATTGTCAAATCACTAACATAATTTTTTAAATTTAAAGAGTTAAAAGGCTATGCATTTCAATTTTAATATTTTATAGTTTTATATTATTATATGAATATAACGTACATGATATTAACTAATTTTGATGATAAAATCAAAACAAATAATTATATAATGGCTAATTAAAATTTAATTTAGGTTAAATTTCTTGGTTGGTCTTTGAGCTATTTGACCATTTTTAACCATCTCTTTGGATTGTTATTTTCTAAATTGATGCTTAAAAATGTATTGGTTTGTAATTATATCATTTTCTCTACATATTATTGTACATAATTAACTGCCTAACTCACTTAGTAAGTTAGCAGCAAGATTATTGTAGTTAGGCCTGGAAATGTTTGGGAAAGAATATGTAGAAAATATAGATATAAAAATATAGATTGATAATTGTTTTTAAAAAAGAAAAACACTGTTTAACAACTCTATATTAATATATAATAATAATAAATTATGGAAACATGACTCTTATCATGTATGTGTATCCATATTTTTTAAGAGTACTAATTATTTGACAATCAAGGAAATGGATATGTCAAATTACACCTCGTGACATGAACAAGTGGCGTTTGTATCATCCAATGGCAATCTACGTGTCTGGGATGTTCGAATGGTGGCCAGAGAGAAACCACTAGCTGAATATAATACACGGTCAAGATTGGCATACTTTAAAAGAAATAATTAATCTCTCATTGTAAGATTGTAAATTCGACTAATGTGTTAGTTCACATTATTTTCTTTATTTTCTTTGTATATCTACTTGTACCTTTTATATATTATGTTTTATATACAATGATTTGGAGTTTATATTGGAATCTCTTGTAAAATTATACTTTTGTTCTTGTTTTTTTTACGTTTTTCAATTTTTTCACTTGGAGTTGATTACGACCGAATATTTTGGAGTTTATGTTATCTAATTATTTGGACTTCTCTGAATTGTGGTTTTCTATCATTGTTTGTTGCTATATATGAGTGTATGTTTAATACATGAACTTTCAATTTAGTTTTTTTAACCTAATTTGAAACTGCCAAGAGACAATATTACATGCGGAAAAATATTCGTATGTAAATGTAATAGACGGTTACATACGGATTATATATAGATTTACCCATATATAATTACATATGGATTTTGAATCCATATGTAACAGTTACCTACGATAGTTTTACATACAAATATTTTTTCGCATATAATCCATTTGTAACTATGTTTTACATACGAATTTGGTCTCTTACATACGGATTGGTGTTGTATGTAATACCAAATTTTCTTGTAGTGTTTTTTTTTTTGCGTTTGTTTTTTGGATATTGGAGTTTTTTGGTTTTTGATTTTATGGGGGTTATTTAGGATACCAATTGGGTTTTGATTTTAGGAATTATTTGGGATTTTGTTTTGGGTTTTTATTCTAGGTGTTATTTAGGGTTTTATTTTGGATTTTGACTGTAGGGGTTATGTAAGGTTCCGTTTTGGATGTTGATTTTAGGGGCTTGTAGATTTCAGTTTTGAATTTTGATTTTAGGGATTATTTGAGTTTTGATTTTACGAGTTATTTAAAGTTCTATTTTGGGTTTTGATTTTAGGGATTATTTAGGTTCCTTTCATATATGTATTGAATTCTCTTATGCTTTAACCATTCTTTACTCATTCTTTACTGCTTTTCAATTATGAATTTGAAATCAGTGTTTCAATATCTGATTACATTTCTTGTTTCTATTTTAATTTTAGATTATTTTAAAATCAATTATATTTGCATTCAATATCAGTTTGCATTCATATTCTTGTATCTATCTCTTATGTATACCATAAGATAGTGAATTCCATATAAAAAGCCAATCTAAGTCCGTGTTCACTGCTACTGCATGATGATTTTGTTTTTGTATAAACTTTGTATATGATGTGATGCATGTTCAATGACTTTGAAATGGTAAGTGGAAAACATAAATGGTGGGCTTTGGTTGCTTTTACATATGTTCAAATTCATTCCATCTTGCTGGATTTTTTTGAATCATAAAGTAGCTAAGGAGCTGCACAATTGGAGTTTAATCCAAAGCAACTCAAGAGAAAAGAGAAACAATTATGAGCTTGAAGAAATTGATGGTCCTGAAATGTTGTTTGAATGCATGGTATTCTGTTGGCTTCTATACTGAAAAGTAAGTGCTAAGCAAGTTTTATTTATGATAAATGTTGGTCACTTATCATTAAAGCATATTTCTAACTTGTTATAGGTAATTGAAAAGATTTTTTTAATTATTTTAACAAAATATAAGTTTTTCTTGGATTATCTTAGCATTATTGAACTTTGGCTGGTATAGTCCTTTAACTCTCACTTTACTTAAAATCAAAGGAGTCAAGTGAGTTATAATTGCTCTCATAATTGGATTACATATTCACTTAAGTACAATCTGCATGATGCTCCAATCCATGTTCCATTAACGCAGTAAACTGTTAGTAAAATGTGTCTGAGTCTTCGGATTTCACTATCTATTGTATATATTTTAACTAAATATATCTATAAAGTATTCTATAGTATATAATAATTAATAAATGTAGATTGATTTTTATAACTACCTTTTTATATTTTTATTACTTTTATTTTTAATGATACAATCAACTTTTTTTCACTTTATAATCTTTAAGAAGTTATACCCATAATAATCACGATGAAAGATAATAATCACTGTAATTATAATAATTAATAAAATAAAATATTTTTATAATTAATTTCTTTATGTATATATTATTTCACAATTTTAGAATAAGTTTTAATGACCATTTTTTATTTTGATCATTGTTGTAATAATTACCTTTTAATTATACTTTTTTATTATTAAAATGTAGATATTTTTGTTTGAACTAGTTATATACAAAGAAGATATTATGTTCTCAATTCTCTATTTGTTACTTCTCTTACTTTATTAAAGGATACAGATACCAGAGTTACAGAAAGATCCTAATATTAATTGGGAGTCTTTTCTAATTATCAGTTGCTTCTCCTTATAGGAAAGAATAACCTTTATTTTATTTTTGTGTTATGATTCTAGTGAATAATATTGATTATTTCCTTCTTTAGTTAAACCCTATAATGAGTGTATTACTTGTATATATTCAGACCATTTGTTTTGATTTGAATAACAAGAAAGAAGAGATATTCATTCTCATATCCTTTGTCTTCAGTTTACTCTTTTTGTTCATCTCTGTTCTCTTTTGTTTATCTCTATTCTATTTTGTAATATGGTATCAGAGCCATTTCGAGCCTATCCTAGCGATTGTTAGTGTTGGGCCTATCGTGCCACCCGCTATCGGGCCGCTATCGGACCACCCATAATATATAGTCCCACGCACGAGTTGGCAGTCTCGGCGTGAGGGAGGTGTGTTGGAGATCCCACATCGACTAGAGATTAGAGCCTTTCATTGTAT
>Ga0123342_1005189_pt1 | contig 19176 bp, 5 predicted proteins | sample Turbeawhitnodule_FD_89960 | JGI IMG/M metagenome (GOLD analysis project Ga0123342, IMG submission 89960) | Root nodule microbial communities of legume samples collected from Mexico - Turtle bean Mexico white nodule | ecosystem: Host-associated > Plants > Roots > Nodule | place: Mexico: Nepantla... | reverse complement strand
TCCTAGATGGTAAAGGAACAAGTTCCCAAGTTCCATTATTCTGAAGCGCATTCATTTCATCAAGCATGGCCTGACGCCAACCAGGATGAGCTAAGGCATCACCTACAGATTTTGGAATGGATAAAGAAGAAATAGACGGAAGGCAGGTATAAAAGGGTTGAGATAGTCTATGGTAACTCAAAGCAGTAGTATAATGTGGAGAGGGATTACGGGTAGAACGTATACCTTTACGGATAGCAATAGGAAGATCAGGTTCAACTGTCGGAGGTTCAATTGTCGGAGCTAGAGGGGGATGAGGTGTTGGCATCAGAAGAGAGTCAGCTGATGGACGATGAGACGTTTGACGACAACTATACAAATTGAGTTTTTCCCAATACACCTCTTTATGCTTAGTACAATTGAGCTCAATACGTGGATAAAATGGTTGGAGAATATTTTTAGTGGATCTAGGATACATTTTGATAAAAAAAACAAAGGGAAAACCAAGGGACAAGATCTAAGCAAAAGAAGGGACTAAAAACAACAACCTATTTCTTACCTAACAAAAATTGAAGTGGATCACCGTACTATAGGTTTTTTTTCCTTTAAATAAAATATTTGTGGATTTTGGCCATTATGCAAAATGAAAAAGAAAGGATGTTAAGTAACTAATGTTGTATTGCCAATTTTCCTATTCACACTTGATCGGTTGGGGTGTGACCCATATTTTCTCTCAATAAAATGATTCTTGTTATGACGTTGCCATGAGTCTTAATTTCAACAATACCATGTGTTTAGTACCTTAGTTATCACATATTATGTTGTATCAAGGGTGTAACTTTGGGTAAACTAGTGAATCACAGGTGGTGATTCTTAAAACCTGTCACTACATATACTTTATGCTATTCTTAGCAAAATGAAACACTTGAAAATAGAAAGAACTTTTGAAGTCTTTGTCTTTTGAGAAGATAGAAATGATTAGATTAAATTTACTATTTCAATTTCATTTATTTAGAATGGTCTGACTAACAATAATGAAGAATAAGAATGTGCTTTGACTGTGATCATTCTCTCGTCCTTAGTGTAGGATTTTTAAGCTAATGACGATTCTTAGAAAGTAAACTTTAAGTTTAATTCAATCTCACAAACTAGCTTGGTAAAGTGAGGTTTACACCACACTTTTATAGTACAATTCGACCATATCTCTAGTTAATGTGAGACCTCCAACACACTCACTCATATCGAAGACTGGATATCTTGAGCATGGGAATAGAGGGGCCCCCAATAGCGAGTGGCTCAACAAGCCTCTATAGGATAGACTGTTTTGATACCATCTTAAAAAGTCTACTTTAAGCCTAATTCATTCTTATAAATCTTGCTTAGTAAGGTGAGGTTTACACTTTACTTATATACTAATAGTTGGCCGTATCTCTAGTTAATATGAAATCTCATTTATGAAGATAAAGGAAATGCTCAAATTGTTGAGTATTATGATGCTAATTGGGTTGGGTCACCAATTGATAGATGCTCCACTTCTGGATACTGTATCCTTGTTGGAGATAATTTAATATTATGAAAAAGTAAGAAACAAAATGTTGTGGCAAGGTCAAGTGAAGAAACAAAATACAAGACAACCTTAGTCACTTGTGAGCTCTTAAATTTGAAGAAAGTTCCCAAATGCACCTTGTATATGACAACTAGGCTGCATTACACATTGTTTCCAATACTGTCTTTCACGAGGACCAAACGTATTAAGGTAGATTACTATTCATAAGAAAAAGACTTAAGTTTAGAGACATCACAACTAGATTGGTCAATTCTAATAAACAGTTACCAAGTCTCTAACAGGATGAAGATTGATTATATTTGCTCAAGCTAGGCACATATGACCTATATGCTCTAGCTCAAGGGAGAGTGTTATAATTATAGAAATAAGGAGTTAATCCTATATAATCTGGAATATCTAAATTATATTTGTACTATTAAGAATATTTTTTATTTATTCCTGCTTTTGAGTTTAATAATGGTGAACAAGGATAAAGTTCTAGCTCAAGGGAGAGTGTCATAATTATAGGAATAAGGAGTTAATCCTATATAATCTGGAATATCTAAATTATATTTGTACTATTAAGAATGTTTTTATCTATTCCTGTTTTTGAGTTTAATAATGATGAACAAGGATAAAGTAAACTGCATATTATCTTGTGAATGTCTCCAATTGAAGAATTAAGTATGAGATTAAATCGCAAGATATATCCTCCCATAATAATGACAAACCTAATTCCAAACGAGGTCCATTACACGGATCACATGATGCCATTCAGCTTGGTTAAAGACCAAAGTTTTAAGTATGTTATTTACCATGAAATTCCTTTTGACAACATCTTCCAATATGCTTTTTGGTCTCCCATTCTTCCTCTTAATAGGGTTAAAACTGTATGATCTGTTCTTCTCACTAATGCATCCCTGTGTATTGGAGATTGCATATTGACTAGGCATAATTCTTAGTTGATGTGGGATTTCCAACACCCCCCTTCATATCAAGGAATAAACATCTCGAGCGTGGAAAATAGATATTTGTGGGTGGTCTACAAGAGTGTGATAACAGTGACATAATAGCCCTAAAGAACTTGATTAGGATAGTGATCTTACTGTATATGCTTTAAGAAATTCCTTCCAAGTGTATTCACGCATCATGCTGACCAACCATACTACCATGATTTATATCTTGTCACTTTAACATGATATATTGTGGCCAACTTACCTACTGTAATGCTAATTTTCAGTCAAGACTTGATAAAGCACTTATAGGAACTAGAAAGATTTTATAAATTAGAATGATACAGTAATGAATTAGACATTCATACTTTAAAAAATTCTATTACTCCAATAAGTTGACTTAAAAGTTGTTTACCTTATTATTTGTTAATTCTCAGGAATTTAGGCGTATCAAGGGGAACATTAACTCAATGAGGGAACATGCAGAGCTTTTGAGTTCTGTCAGGGATGATATTACTGACTTTAAGGTGAATCATGAGTATGATTTGAATTAAATAAATAAGACAGAAATTTCCTCATAATAGCTGTACTATACTTACCTTCTTCTGGCAGACATCCGGCAGTATGTCTCCAAGGATGCAGTTGCTACGGGAGAGGGCTGCCATCCATGGAAATATATCTCATGTAAGTATTTCTTCTATGAACTATAATAAATTTGTATTCTAATTAAATTCTCATTTGGTGAAGATTTCTTTATTGGCCTGTGGTGACAGCTAAATATGTATTGATCCCTTGAAAGTTACACTATTCGGGACAAACCAGGCTTGCTCCCAAAATTTGAATAATGTCATACAGTCAGCTGTTGCTCAGATTTGTCATACGGTGTCTTCTTTTTTTTTTGCACAATTTTTTAGCTGCATATCATATCTGCATATCATATGGTGTCTTTTAAATCATATCCAATGTTTAAATTTAACTGGAGATTTATATAACATTCAGTAATCAATATCCCAGTGATGTTCTCAAATAGAATTTTTTCCTTTTCAATAATCATATTCTTCTCCGTATATCAAATTATTCTTAAGGTTCCATCAATAATGGCTGGCCAAACTGTAGCACAAACTATTGCATCTGTGCAGTCCTTGGTTCCTACATGGTGTGACATTGATGTAGTCTGATATTGTTAAATCTTAAAGCATATTGTTGACTTACAATTATAAATTCTCAAAATTTGCAGTACTTAATTTATCCATTCAGGAGGAATATCTTATAATAATTTTTCTTCTCTATAACAAAAAAAATCTTGGAAACCCATTTGCTTTAAATGTGAATGGCAGTGTTCTTTTTGAGATTTCTCCACTTAGTGCTGACACATTGTCATAATAATGGGTCTTGTAGAAACTCTTTTCTTTTCTGCTCTTTTAAACGTGACTCTGTTATCTGGATTTTAAGGAAGTGTTAATTGTTCACTTTATCTGCATTTTTTCAGATAGATGATGTGATTAGTCAAGCTCAAGCAACAAGAGCTGTGTTGGGTTCTCAGAGAACCTTGTTTACTGATGTTCAAGGAAAAGTGAAAGGTCTTGGTGACAAGTTCCCCATGATTCGAAGCCTTCTTGGTATGTTGCAGTCTTAATCTTCTAATTTTCCATTGATTTTCAGATTCACTTCTTTTTGTTGATCAATATGTGCTTTTGCAGGTTCGATAAGAAGGCGGCGTTCAAGGGATACTCTTATTCTGTCAGCAGTAATTGCTGCTTGTACGTTGTTTCTCATCATTTATTGGCTTTCAAAGTGACCAAAATATTTTGTAACACATTATGAATTATGGTACTTCTATCCATTGAATTTTTCCGCTTCTGTCTGTTTTTTTTTTATCTTTTTGTTTTTAGGGGAGGGGGAGAGTAGGATTTTTTTTTTCAATCCACTGTCTAGGAGCCTCATATTTGTATGTCAGTTGTTGACATTAAAAAGATTTATTTGATTTTTTTTTATATAAATCAGTATCAAATAGTAAATTCTACATTGTTTCTGGTCTTATGTCAAGTGCAGATTCTAGTTTTCTGAATACTTTTCTTTTAGGAAACCCGCGGGTACCAAGTAGCTTTAGATACAGAGTGGCCAGTGGTATTTAGTAAATTTTGTTCCTGATAACAAACTGAAGTTCATAGTTAGGAATTGAGAAAACCTGTTTTGCGTTAGGCTGATTTACCTTCAACAAACAATACGCATTCAACTTACTTTTCTCAGCGTTGCCTACTCAATAAAGTTAGTTGTCTTTGAAAAGCGGGCACTCTTCAATTTACGAAAATTTTATGTTTGATAACCTAGTTTATAACATGTTAAAAGTATATAATATACGAAAATTTAAGATGTTCATGTTGATTTTCAATATATCATACTAAGCTCAAAATTAGTAGTTGGTAAATTTTATATATATCTCATTAATACTTGAGTTTGAGATATCAGGATATCCAGTTGTGTAATAATAGTTTTTCTCCTATGATAGCATGGGGCTGGGCCATTGGGTTATATTTACCAAATTACTAGGGGGAAGGGGGTTCGAGTGCAAAATAAGAAACTAAGTTGAGATCTGTGATGGGAAAAAGTCATTTGTCCACAACAACGATGAAACAAGTAAGGTTGGAGTAAGTTAGGAAAGCTGACTTAAGCATGAGTGAATGAAAGTTGACATAACTGTAGAGTGGGTCTAGGAACTGCACCCTCCAAAAAAATTTCTTCACAATTTGTAGTAGCAAGCGTTTTTCTTTTGGATTTTATACAGCTCATGATTTGATTGGACATGTGAAATCACCACTACTACTTGCTTCTTGTCTCTATTTGTCCATTAGACCAGCTTGCCGTGCATGCACTTGCTGGCAATTTTTCTTTCCCTGCTGGTGCGTGGTCCCTTCATGTCTTGATGCTGTTGTGGTCCTTCTTCAACATTCCTATCAGCTTAACAAAGTAATGTGTCTTCTAATAGCTTTTAGATCTCCCCCAGCATGTGCTATCTCATCTTGTCTCCTTAAAAAAATCTGAAACATATATTTAATCAGTACGCTATTATCATGTCGGCCTCCTGGATTATGAGCACTTTAATGTTCGATTGAAGACGTATCACTTGAATTATATATCACTGCTCAGAGCATTCATTGAAATCATAATGTGCCTCAAATATTTAATTTCAAGTGTTTTGCACACATGCTGTTATTTGTCTACAATACTCAACTAATTGTATATCCTTGACAAATATTACTTTTAAAAACCAAAATCAAATTTATGTACAGGTGTACCCTGAACGAGTAGATTAATTCACGCAAATTTGTTATAACTTAATACTATCTATTAAATATTGAAAAAAAAGTTGTTACGGTCGGTAATCTTATTTTATTGGATTATTATTATATTTTATAAAATTAACCAAAAAAGTAAATAAATATGAAGTATTTGATGTTAATGTTGGAAGTCATAATAGGAAATGTGTAGTCAGCAAGGGTGTTCCATTGGGAGTGAGCTTTGATGAGTTGCAGTGTTTCTGGAAAATATAGAACTAAAATCCACATGAAGAAGCTGACTTGATGCTATTTTTAGAGAATCAGGACACGTGGTCCTGCAGTATTTTGAAGCAGGAAAGACGAGAAGGACGCTAGGTTTCATTTCATGTCGAGTAAGACATGCCTAAGCAGCAAGGGAAGCCACAAAGCTTGAGGAAGAAGGTTAGGTATCTCTCTCTCTCTCTCTCTCTTTCTCTAATCTATGGTTGTAGTATTGTAGGTTAGAGCAGTAGGGTTTCTTAGGTAGTTTTGTATGGTAATGGTAGCTGAGGACCAACTACGCATGTACGTTGTTGTTTTACTGTAGGGCTGTACAAAGCTCCAGGCGAACATAAATGTCAAAACAGTGATTGCTCCATAAATGTTATCTTTATTGGATTTCTACCCACATAGGTGTGAGAAAGCCAGAAACAAAGAAAGAGAGTCTCGCTCTCTGTCTATGCATGTATTACACGAGAGACGTGTTAGGATATTTTTTCTTTTCTTCTTCACTCTTTTAAGACAATCCTCTCTACAACACTAAATTAACAATTTTATTTCTCCAGGTTCACTTTATTATTATATTAGTCATTTCAAAATAAAATAAAATAAAAACTAAATATATTTTTGAATATTATTATTAATGAAAATTGAATTAATTTTTGGATTTTTTAAAAAAATTCTAGCTTATTTTTGTACTTAAAAATAAGAACTAATCGATACAATTTTAGGAATTGAATTAATTATTATTTTATTTACAATTTAACTTAATGATAAAAGATAGACAGACATTAGAGGGAGAAAATGATTTTTTGTGATTCTTTTTAATTCAATTTTCTTAATTTTTATCTTTTTTACCATCCATAAGTATTTTATTTTATTTTAGTTTTAGTATTACACTTTTAGTTTCTATAAAATTATAAAAAATTTAACATAGGTCTCTCATGTTATTATTATTATTATTATTTTATTTTATTCCCTGTACATTAGGAAATATTATATGTGTTTTTCTATCACTGCTAGTTGTATATATAACCATGACAAAGACACGAATTAAGATATTTTTGTATATTAAAACCAAAATTGGAGAAAATATTAAAAGGACAAATAAATGTTATATATATATATATATATATATTATTAAGTAAATCATACAATTTTTTTGTTATTTAAATAAAAAACATCAAATAAATGTTTTGTATATTTATATATAATATTGTTTTTGTAATTATATTAAATTATTTTTATGTACAAAAATTTGAATAATAATTTTTTACAAAAGTGAAAGAGAATGAAAATAGTTTTATGTATGAAATATTTTATGTTTAATGAAAAAATAAAAATCCTCAAATCCCTTTTTACGACAAGAAACTACCTTTGCTAAGTGATGACAGTTTGCCTGAAAATATATAAAAAAAGTTTGTGATGATTGAGTGATTAGATGATTGAGAGAATAACAATAGAAATACATTTTTCGTCTTGTATTTACAAAGTAGAATAATTGAATATAAAAAATTACATATGCTATATAAAGTTAATAGTTTTAAATAAAACATAAAAATAATTCCATTTATTAAATAGATAGGTTATGGTTACTTTAATTTTTTTTTTAAATTGGGAAATTAAAATAAATTACTTTCAAAAACATATTTTTAAATTAACTTAATTAAAATTTCAAATTCCTATAATAAATTTGGATATTTTCAATTGAGTCTTTACTAAAAATTTTTTTTTTACTCAAAATTTTTATTTAACTAAGTTTCTATCATTTAATTTGTTTGTTAACTAAGTGACGTAAATGACACTATTATCTTAGTTGTCATCACACGTTATTTTGTGTTAATATTAATTCACGTAATTTTTTTGTTAAAATAATATGTGTCTTTTATTGTTGGATGAGGATAAATAAAAATGTAAAGAAAAGAAAAATGAAAATCTAAGTTAGGTGTTGGGGAACTACATAGCTAGTGTGGGGTTGAACAACAAAACAATAATAACAAAATAAAGTCACATTCAAGCAATCGAGTTGTAAGTTTTTTTATCTTCCTCGACCTTCATTCACAACTCAAACCCCATCCTTGGTTCGTAGTCTCCAAACCCATATTTAGCTTTTCTCTTTATTTTCGTTTACCCTTATCCAACACGTTTTTGTTTTCACTTTCTTTTCAATCTCATCCACGCAAGTTATTTCTTGTCGTTTTGAAGGTAAAAACAATAAAAGTCACCTATTATTAGATGGCCCACAAATAGACCTTTTTATTGGATGTCCTTCACTACCCTCTTGCGTAACTTCAACTTCACGCTTGTTTTACTATTCAACCCCATGCTTATTCTACATTTTCCCAAAATCATATTTAGGTTTTCGTTTTGCTTTCATTTTCATTTTTGTTTACCCTCACCCAACAATAAAATAAATTTGTTATGTTAATCGCAAAACATTTAATATTAACACAAAATAACATTTGGAAACAACTAAGTAAGGTGGCAAGGAATAACAACCACATCATCCAATTAACAGGAACATTATAGGGAATTCATTGAAAGTATAGAATTTTTGAGTACTCAATAGACTAACAAAATTTAATAGGAACTCAAATTTAAAACATTTAAAAATTTGTAATATTTTCATGTACAATAATGAACTGTCTAACAATAAGGTCTTTATAAGATCGTTTAAGGAGGAAAAATCTATTAGATGTTTAAATTGTCTAATAGTCTCTTAGATGCTTAAATCATTTAATAGATTTTACAATTGTACAAACCACTATTAGAATATACAAATATTTTATTTGATTTTTTTGTCTTTAAAACATAATCTCATATAGTTTTTAGATCAAGAGATCGTCAAATGAAATCCCTTGATACCGAAAACTCTTAAAAAACAAAGAAATAACATTATCATAGAGAGCATATTGAGAAAACTCACTTGGTATAATGATTAAATTCTTATTGAATATATATATATATATATATATATATATATGTATATATATATATATAAAATGATTTCGTATTTGTTTGACTTCTTTTACGTTATTCTACTCCATCAAATTCTTTAAATAAGTGTTGAATCTATTCTATACTTCTCGAAACTACTAATTTTTGTTTTCTATAATATTTTTTTAAACATCATCTTCTTAGTACTAGATGCCTATAGTCTCTTCTGTAAGGACTAAGAAAAATAGTCTTAGAGTAGAAGTGGTAAAATTAAAATGACACTTGAATATTTTATTATTAAATTTAAAAGAGCATATAAATAGAAATTCTGTTATTCAGGTTTCATTTTAAAAAGAACCACCATCTCTCTAGAAAGTTCTTTTTCCTTTCCTCTCCCTTCTCTCTGAGATTTTGACTTCCTCGCTCATCAGTTCGACGATTAGAGTCCACCATTAGAGTCCTGACAGTGATGATATTGAGATTATTTATGCGCATAGCTGTGTGAATTTCTCAGTGATTTAGTATGACAGGTGCCGATTTATGAGTTTAAGTCAATGCACGAGTCTTCCGGAAGTAGAGTCAAGTGTCTATGTTATATGAGTCCGTGGAAGTCTGGCATGTGAAAGATGAATATTGAATTTTAACAAACACTTGATGATTTGAGAATTTGTATGAGTTTTAATAATTTATGTTTATTAATTTCAAATTGAAATTTTATAAAATTTTGTTTTATATAGCTAGTTTACCCTGTTATTTGTTTGTGTTGTTTCTTTATCTGAGATGATCGTGTATTTACACGGGAGCAAATAATGTTACAAATGATAGAGCTCATTAGTGAGAAGCGGGATGATGAAAATATTTTATTTCTTTTTGAACATTTGTTTTAATGTTTTTTTGTAAATATTTAAAGTCTTATGAAGAGAAATATGTTTTGAAACATTTTAAGAAAGAGTTCTGAACATATTTGTATTTGTATTGTGTTTATATATTATTTTAATAATTTATATAGATTATGTATTTTTTTTTAGATGTGAGAAAATTATAAAGATGTTACATCTTCTGCCTGCTAAATGTGATTTAAAACAGCGTATAGACATTCAAATTCTTCAAATTTATATGTTTAAAACTATCATATATATTCACAACATTTTAGAAAGGCATTTACAAAACCTAATTTGAACAAATTTGCTAAAGAAAAACAGATTTCATAATTACATAAAAAAAACAGGGGGGGCAAGTAGAGTGTTCGAACTATAGTTTTTTGTTAATTTGATTATTTCAAAAATATTTATAATATGTCTCAGTAAATTAAAATTGATTTAAAACAATTTTTTAATGAAAAATATACTCAAAATCTTTTCCTTCTAGAAAGCATTCACGGATAATATTTTCCTGTTTAATCACTTATGTGAAACCTGATATAGATTCAAATTACGGGAAGAACATATTAAACCTTTGACTGTCTAGTAGGTCTTAGAATTTCTAGAATCTCAACGAAATAATAAAATATATACACATATACATATATAATAATAGTTCTAGTGAGGGTTTATCTCCTAAAAATTTACTTACTATAAATGTTGCAGATAAGAAAAAAATGGACTAAGAAAAGATTGAATTCTCTATCTAGTACCATTTACACTTTTATTTCTCCATTTAGCATTTTTTTGCTTTTATTTCTCTATCTAACACCCTTTTGTTTTTATTTTCCTATCTAACACCCTTTTATTTTTTATTTTCCTATCTATCACCATTTCAAAAATAAATAAATAATAATTTTTTTTATAATTTTAATTTTGAATGCATTAAAAAATAAATATTTTTAGTGTTTAAAATAATTATAAATATTATTAATGAATAAAGAAATGAGTTTTTACAAAATAAAAATAAAAAACTACTAAATTAAAATTATTTGTTTAAATGAAAAAAATAAAAAATTAAACCCTACAAAAACATAAAAGTTGAATCTATAAACATTAATTAGTATATATTTTTATTATTATTGATGATGTAATCATGTTAATTTCAAGTAAAAAATAAAGGACATAATTATAAAAAAATCAAAGTCAATTAGTATTAATTAATAGTGGACACACAAATAATATTGAAGTGTCTACCCTAAATGCAAAATCCTAAAAAAATTAATGCAAATGCTACACTTAATGCTTAAAAATGAGAAGAAAATAAAAAAAAATAAGTATAGAAAATAAAAATAACAACAATAAAATAAAAACAAAAAACAGAAATAAATAAAGAATGACAGGAAAAAAGTAATAACAAAAAATATAAAAGATATAAAATAAAGACAAAACAAAATAAGATAAAGATAAAAGATATAAAAAAAAATCCAAACAAGATAAAATAAGAGATATAAGGTGATACTAAATAAGTATATGTTGATCATAAAAAGGAAAATAAATGAAAGACGATCATTCATTTAATATTTTCTTCAATGGTACATTAAATAGTTTGTGTGAAATGAAACATAATTAATGACGAGAAGTGCACAATCCAGTAATGTTTGACAAGTTCTTTTTGTGTTCCCTGGTGTTTGACAATATGAATATTTTTTTGTTCGATCATGTTGTTCTCTTATGTCCATATCAATCCTTATTCGACTTGACTTAGGCCTTCCCTTTGAGGTTTTTTTCATGTCGGGACTTGGACATAATATTTGACCAGTGTATGCAAGTCAATACTCTTCATTTCTTAGTTCCATCAAATAGTCTTTGGTAACATGAAAGACCTGTTGCAATGTTATTGTTTTTATTTTTGTATTTATTAAAAGACTTAAGTCTACACAATAAGTACTTCTCATCTTTTACCAAATCTTTTTATCTGTTACCATTCCACCTCATCTTTTAAAAATTATAACATATTTAGAATCCAACTAAAAAATTGAAATGAAACTAGAGAAAATAATTATAAATTACACTATAAATAAATAAAGGGTAGGGTCACGATCTCAACATAAGTAAAACAATGAAAGAAAGGGGAAATAAAGTTGAAAATAGTTAAAAAGAGAGAGAAGAAGCAATTAATTATCGATCATCTTCAAAGGTAAGGGAAATGATATATATATATATATATATATATATATATTTTGGAGATCCTACATCGACTAGAGATGAGTACATTTCATTGTATGTAAGTGGGTGCAAACCTTAACCCTATGAGCCGGTTTTATGGGGTTGAGTTAGACTTAAATTCGACTTCTTCGTAATATGGTATTAGAGTCATTTAAAGCCTATCCTAGAGAGTGTTTGTTGGGCCTATTGTGCCACCCGTTATTGGGTCGTTATCAGACCACCCATAATATGTTATCCCACGCACGAGCTGTCACTCTCGGCATGAGGGATGTGTGTTGGAGATCCCACATCGACTAGAAATGAGTACATTTCATTGTATATAAGTGGGTGCAAACCTCAACCCTATGAGCCGATTTTATGGGGTTGAGTTAGGCTTAAAGTCCAATTCGTAAATTTTTTTCAGTGAGGTACCTCTAAGCCTCACCCCCTTTTTAAATATTTTATTAATTTTACTATTTTTATTTTAAATCTTGGTTGATTTTTCATATTGTTTCCATTATAGATTTTAATGCTTTATATGGTAAATTTTTACTTATTTTGTTGAATCAAAACACTGTTTTGTCAAATTAATTCATTGGTTTGAACTGAATTAATTTATTGAGTTTTCTCTGCAGATTTTTCTTGTTTTTTTTTTTTCAAATTATATTATTATTTTTTTTGTAAAATTAATGGTTTTGATTGGCTTTTGTTGGATTAATTTACCGGTTTATACTTGTTTCTTCTTAATTTACTGTATACGAAACCTTCTTATTTGAGTCATAATAATTCTATTATATGTATGATTCACATGATCATGATGTACCTCTTCATTCACACAATGACATGTGGTAATCCAACCTTCAAGATACTCTCCAATGAGAAAAGGACAAGTGGCACCCAGGGACTTGGAGAGTCAAGGAGAAAGGGCGCTTACTTGGAGCTATGTGATGCCTTATCTGGCATCTTCTTGGAGTTTTGCAAGCTTCTCAAGTGGACATCCAATGCAGCTTTTGTACAAGGCTCAAGGCTCAAGACCCGAGGCCCAAAGTCCTATTCTACTTAGACCAAAAGCAATTTTACAAGGCTAAGATACATAATATTCTTTAATTTTGCTTTATCTTCATCTCTGCTCTTAGCCTAAGTTGTGGTGACTAGATATGGTTAGATGGTCCTCCATCAACATCTCTAGACTAATGGGAAAGACATGTGAACAATGCTTCTCATTACCACATATGCAAGATGTTGCATATCATCCAATGGACAGTCTGGTAACGTTAGACGTTCTATGAACCATTAGACAAGATTTTACTGAACTAATCTTCACAAATCTCCACCTTGGTTCTACATAAATATTTTGAGCGAGAGTCACTACCTGCCACTTTGCTTATTACAGGCTTAATCACCAATCAACTAGATCAAATCTAAGAAGTGGAAGAACTTGTTGTTTGACAGAAACTTCGTAATCATATCAAAGGAATTATGATCTGTTGAGACCTTCATCGCCTTCACAAATCCTTGAGAAATCTCCCCTCTTATAAAATGCAACTCAATATTAATTTGGTTTGTTCTTTCATGATAAACTTAGTTCTTGGGCACTTGTATGATGCTATTGTCAGAGTAGACTATGACAATATGGTATTACGCCTTCAACTCTCTAGCTTGACCTCTCAACCAAAAGGCTTCCTTCACGGCTTCTGTCTTGACTACATTAGTGGTTAACAAAATCACTACTTTCTATAGATTGGTTTTCCAACTTGAAGCCATACCACATGTTGTGAACACAAAACCCATGAGGGATTTTCTAGTGTCCAAACACCCAACAAAGTTTGAGTCAACAAAACCTTCTACTACAACATCTCTGATAAACTTTCTAACTCCACCATAAACTAAAATTCTTCCAAGATCCTTTCAAATAACGAAGAATCCACTTAAAAGATTGCCAATGAGCTCGTCCAAGATTAGACATAAACCTACTAAAAGCACTCACAACATAGGCTATGTCAACGCATGTGCAAAACATCACATACATCATATAACCAACTATATTAGCATATGAAATAACATTTATATAGTTATATTCCTCCACTACCTTGGATGATTGTTCATCACTAAGCTTATCGAGGATTTTTCTGATATAAGTCTCTCGAGACACATTATGACGGATCAAATCATGTGTCCAGATCTCAATTCCTAAAATCTTCCTAGTAACTTGAAGATCCTTCATATCAAAATCTTTTTTTAGCTTAACCTTAACATTTTCAACCTCAAACATACTATTGCTAGCTATTAGAATATCATCTACATACAACAATAATATGATGAAATGACCTTCTATTATAAACTTGAAGTAAACACAAGTATCATACTTGTTATGTTCAAAGTCAATCCTTGCAATGAACTCAACTCACCAAAATGCTTATTCCATTGCCTTAGAGAATTCTTTAGACAATGTAAGGATTGTTTAATTTACAAGCATAATCCTTTTGGTTGCTTCATGTATATGTCTTTTTTAAGTCTCCATATAGGAACACAGTCTTAACCTCCATTTGTTCAAGGTTAAGCTTAACAACCATGGCTAACAATATCCAAATGGATCTATGCTTTGTTACAGGGAGAATACATATATAATAAGCTCCTTATGTTTGACTAGAGTCGCTAGCCACAAATCTTGCCTTGAATATTTGTTTATTAGTTCCTGAATTATTATCTTTTCTTTTGAAAATCTATCTACAATTAACTAACCTAGAACCCATAAGTCTACAAATACAAGTCTAGGTATTATTCAGATGAAGTGACCTCCTATCCTCATTCATGGCATGTAACCATTGAGTTTTCTCTTTACTTTCTAGTGCATAGGACACACTAGAAGATTCTTCTTCTAACACCTCAATAATAGCTACTAAGGAATATGCAATGAACTCTGCAATATTGATATAATTCTTAGTCGCATCCAATCTCAAAATAAAACTAAGTTCCCTTTAATGTATTGTATGGAATGCCTAGGTCGAATAAAAGTACAACATAACATGTATAAAACTCATTGACTATAATCTTTCAGTTACAAATTAACAAAGGGGGAAAATGAGATTTAAGCAAAACTATAAGCAAACTCAATACTAAATTATAGACAATCGTCTAATGGACTGTCTAGTATTACTAACAAATGTAAAGACATAAACATAATCGACATGAAAGTAAAGACATGAAAATAAAAATGCAATGTAAATGAAAAACCAAAGAAATGAACAAAATTAGTCAAACACAATTATCATATCATGTAGCTTGAAATCACTTGCTAGTCTGTTTGATGGTTTGTTTGCAGAAGATGAAAATAATTCTTCACACAACAATTAAACCTTCTAGTAAGCAATCACTTACTAGATTGTCTAATGGGTATATGCAAAAATAGCAGAAAAGGGAAAAAGAAACGAAAATGTAAATGCGAAGAATGTAAATGGTAAAATCTTAAATTGTGGGAAAAGTAAATCACAGAAATTATGAACGCAAGAAATGTAAATTGCAAAAAATAAATGACTCAGAAAGTAAATTGTGGAAAATTAAATTGCAGGAAACGTAAATGGCTTAAAATATAAAGTGCAGAAAAAGTAAATTGTTGAAAACATAAACAGGGCATCATGGAAAATGTAAATGATATTGAATTAAAATATGATTGAAATGGAAAAAAAAACTTATAAACTAGAATTGTGAAGTGCAAAAATGTAAACAAACAAGAGTTAAAACAAATTAAAAATGAGAAAAGCGAAATTCAGAATTGGAATGAAAAACATGTAACAAAACCTATGGTTAGTAATTTTCATCTTCAATTCACAAGAGACTGAAATCTGAAATCCTTGTTACTAAAGAAAACACAACCAATCGATTTGTATATTCTTAGAAAAACTACTATCGATAAAAAATAGAGTTCTTGAAAATATTTGGAAGAAGAAAACACTAACAAAATGTATCTTCTAACATAATTTTTGTTTCACTGTTACCCATTTCCAAAACCAAATTCAACTTCGAACAAGCATAACAAAACTTAGAACGTAAAGAGAAGAAGAAACAATGGAGATAAAATGTAAAATAAAACGAAGAAATTAACGAACAACAAAAAAGCTAAACTAATCTACTTAGTATCTCTAACTCCTTATCTATCTCTAATTTGTTCTATTTATTGAGTTTCTACTTTGGAATGGGATTCAGTTTTATCAATTAACAATCCTTGATTTCCAATTACATTCTTAACTAACTTCTCAAACTTTTTCTTACCGTCTAGAGCCCGTCAATACTATCGTTGACCTATTGCTTGTTTCCAACAAAGGTTAACCTTCTAAAGCCCGTCTATGTAATTTCTCATCATTTTAGCTCTCAATTTCCAATGATTACTGGGTGAATTTTAGCTCCAAGTCAGCTTTTAAAAATTTCAAAACATTACGTTAGATGAATTAGGAAAAAAATAAGTTATAAGAAGTCATTTTTATGTCATTTTTGTAGAAACTATTTTATTTCACAGGAAGTACAAATCTAATCTAAAAACAGTAAATAAGATCAAAAGAAATCCCAAGGAAATTTAATTAGTCTAAAGAAATACAAAAAAATTAGAGTTATCACATATTCATACCTTTTTAGAGCTCTTATAATTATCCTTGCACTATCTTTGACAAACATATAATCATCAACCCGTCTATCATCATCAAAAGCTTATTTTATGACATTTACCACGTCGTCTAACACATCATTCTGTAGGAAACCAAACACTTCTTCTCTGTTAGAGAACACCTCTATGTTAGCCTTTTGACCATCATGACTACTTCCATGCTCACATCCTAGAACTCTAAGCTTATGAACCAATTAATTTCATTAAAGATGTCATCCTCACTGATAATACAATTCTTGAATCTTGACTCAAGACACAATAGACAATATCCTTTCATATATTATAGATACCCCAAACACATTCATTTAAAATTAGATGCATTTAGTTTTCCTTGTCTCATTTAAGCATGGGTAGCACTATCAAAGATTCTCAAATTCTCAAGGTTGGGAGACTGCCCTAACCAGATTTTAGAAGTCTTCATATCAAGCGGTTTTTAGAGACATATATTTATTAAGTAGGAAGCAGTAGTGACAACTTCAACCTAAAATACGTTTGAACTTCAACACTCAATAACATACATCTCACCCTTTCCTGAATGGTCATATTGAATCTCTTTGCTAAGTCAATCTGTAGAGAAGTTCCTACTAATGTCCATGCCTTCTAATGTCATTCCTACTAAGGATTCCTTTTGTTCTCTATTGTCCTACACTAAACTAGATTATACAAACTTTTCCTCCGAAACAATTTTCAAAAAAATCCAAAAAAGCATTGCTTCTTCAACTCAACTGAGCATTTCTTGCTTACATGGGCCAATATTTTATACCATATATCAATCTTAGACAAGATGGTCATCTCAACAATAGACATTGAGCCAGACACTACAACACCTTCAAAGTCATACAGGTCATTCTTACTCACACCCTTCGTCATTACCATGGCTCATCAAGGGATATCAGGTTGCACTTCAAGTTAGGTACAAAGTTAACTTCTTTAAGCACTTATTCAATTCCAAAGTGAAGACGAAACTTGATAGTTCCAACTTCATTTATCTTATAGGACTTGTTATCTCCAAGGAGATGTGAGCCTCATTCAAGTTTTGTAAACTTCTGAAACCATAAATGGTTAGGTGTCATATGAAAGGAACATCCTGAGTCCATTATTCACTCACAATCATCAATACTACTCAACACCATGAGGACCTCTGGTTATTCATAATCGTTTTTCACCATAGTTGATTAACTAAATGTAGATGGTCTATCAACATTAGATTGTCTCAGAATTAGACAATCCATCAAGTTTAGTAGCATTCTTATGCCTTTCTAAACGAAATCCTTTGGTGTGACCATCCTTCTTTTAGTGGTAAGATCTAATAGACATTGCAATTACACTATTTCCCGTCATCAACTTTGACTTCATTTCACCTCTTCTATTATCATTGGTAGACGTTCTTTACTTTGCCACAAGACTTCCAACATCATACATTTTAACTTTAAACTTCTCGTTTAGTTCCTTCAAGCTCAAAACAACGTGAACCTCTCTAAGAAAGAGAGTCTCTCTTTTACACAATAATATTTCCTTGAAATGATCACTTATTTCAGGCAAAGAACACAATAACAACAACAATTGATCCTCATAACCAATTTAAACGTTAATATTCTCTAGATAAAGAGTTAGCTCGTTAAATTCATCCAACTATTCGTTAATTGCCTTCTCACTACTCATCTTAAATTAATACAATGCTTGCTTTAGATATAGACGATTCACGTTCACTTTAGACTTTTTCATGTACAATCTCTCAAGCTCAGTTTATTGTCTCGTTGCAATCTTCTTCTTCAAAAATTACCTCAACACCTTGTCATCAGGGCTAAAAACAATTACGCTATGAGCCTTCTCCAACATCATTTTCTTGTCCTTCTCCTCCATGGCTACATCAAGCTTGAACTTACCTTCCAAAGCTTCAAGGAGGCCTTATTGAATAAGAAAACAAATTTTCAAATGCCACAATTCGAAATCATTCAAACTAGTGAATTTTTCAACCTCATACTTTGTGAAGGTAATGATGATTGAATTCCACTCCCACCGCACTAGTTTGTTGTGGAATAACACAAGAACAAATTCACTCAGAAGCATCTAGCACATAAGCAATAACGAAAATAGAGAATTGAACAAACAATAACTATAGGAGGAAAAATTAGAAAGAAGCACAGACGTAAATAACATGCTTCAATTGAAGTATAATGAACTTCAACATATGTTCACGACAGTAGTTCACATAGATTACAATTCAAGGTATCTCTCTCAACTTAACATCTTTACTACTTTCAATTAACATAAAAAAATTCATCAATGTTCCTATTTATACAACAAAACAATTATAACTAACTTTTGGGAAACATGCCTAGACTAACAGGAAAGATATATAACAACATTTGTCGTGACAATTTTTCAAGTGTTAATAAAGACTATGGTGGGTTTGTCTCGGTGGTCAGTGTGGTTAAGCTAATATATATATATATATATATATATATATATATATATATATATATATATATATATATAT
>Ga0123342_1005188_pt1 | contig 19182 bp, 8 predicted proteins | sample Turbeawhitnodule_FD_89960 | JGI IMG/M metagenome (GOLD analysis project Ga0123342, IMG submission 89960) | Root nodule microbial communities of legume samples collected from Mexico - Turtle bean Mexico white nodule | ecosystem: Host-associated > Plants > Roots > Nodule | place: Mexico: Nepantla... | reverse complement strand
GTGGGAAAATTAGGTTTACAGTTACTCATATTTTTCGTGAAGGAAATGCGTGTGCTGATAAGTTGGCTAATTTAGGATTTTTTCATAGAGAACCTTTTCTTTGGTATAATAGGCTTCCACCTTATCTGTTCTTAGAATTCTTTATGAATAGGTATAGTCTACCTATGTATCGTTTTTGTTAACATATGGGTTTTGGTCTAGTCCCCCCGTATTTTTGTATTTTCTTTTTTCTTTTTTCTTTTTTTTAATAATATTTTTTTTTTTCATGTGATGGTAAATGATTGTTGTTACTTGAGGTGTCAGCCTAACTGAGATCTTAAGTGGCATAGTGATACCTAATATGAAAGCTTTTATTTAAAAAAATACTCTAGATTCTTTACCTTCCTTTTATATTTATGAGATTGATTTATATGTTATTAAAACACACACTAGAATATGATAAAGTATATGACAATTTTATTCAATTAAATATTGATTAAGTTTTTTCCCTTATATATCTTATTCTCAATTATTAATTTCTTTATATAAAGTTGTAGTGGTTGGAGGGCAATTATATTTGTTAATCTAAGTTTGTAGTAACATATTTGATTTGTGAATCACAGTCTTTTATAGCAAGTTATGAATTTTTAATTATACTAAGGTCTTGAGCAATTCTTTTAAGAATACACAAAATTAAGGTAATAAAAAGTTAATTCGAATTATTATTTTGAAAATAAATGAATATTTGTGAGAATGTTGAATTGTATATGTTTAGTAGATGATTAATTATTAGTGGTGTGAACTCTAACAATGAAATGAAAAATATTATTTGTATTAATTGTTTGTAAAAAAAATTACTTGTGAAGTTGCCTATACGATTGAAGATTTTATTAAAAAAAGTAAATTGAAACTCTCATTTCTACTTTATAACTCCATTTAATAATAAAATATTATATTTAACTAATAAAGATAAATATAAACAAAATTTTAAAATTAAATAGTAACATATTTAGTTATTAAATAAAAGTAAACAAAAATATTAGTACCAAAATATGATTACCCATAACATAAATTTATAGTTTAACAATGCCATTTATCAAAATGCTGAAAAAAATGATATACTTAATTTCCATAAATAGACAAGTAAAGATGTAAAAAAGATAGGATGCAATTCTTAATATCACCAAGGTGAATAAGTTACTTATTTTTTTTCCTTAATGAAATGATTTTTTCTAAAAACTGCAAATATAACTATTTTGTTAATAATATAATTATTCAATAAATAATTAACCACGTAAAAAATGTCAATATAAAAACTAAAACAAAATAAACATAAATATTTTTATTAAAGACTAAAAATAAAATAGAAAACTTGATTGTTATAAAAAAAAACAATACACCTCTTAGTAATTAACATATCACTTAATTATCTATACTGTTATATACTAATGATATACAATTTGATAATTTATTTTATGTAATATTTTATTAGACAGTTTTACCCTTTAATAAATAAAAAATATTTTATTTATTTAATAAAATAAATAAGAAATAGTTTTTTTTAAATAATTAAATAATTAATCTTTTTAAAAAGAATGGATATATAATCTTTTAACACTATTTTTTTATTAAATTATATATATATATATATATATATATTTTTTTTTTAATTAATCATTCATAAAAACATTAAAAGTTATATATACTTTATATAATAAAAATGAGAAAATATATTCATAAAAGTTTATTTTATTTTATTTTATTTTAATTTTTATAATTTTTAATATTATTTTACAAAATTATCTATATATACATTAAATTATATTATTTTTATACTTTGTAATTAATTATCTATAAAAATAATAAAATTATAAAAAATATAAATACATTGTTAATATAAAATGCGATGTATGATCAAAGAAAAATAATATATTGACAATATGTTTGATATTAAAATATATATATATACATATATATATATTTTTTTTGGTCATCTAATGAAAAACTGAAATTTTAAGCATAGAAATGGGGTATCATGCAAGCTTCTCTTCAAAGTTTTAAACTTTAACCTTTCTACTCCACTCCAGACCTTTCTTTCTTGTGATCAATGGAGGAAAAGGGAGAATGCTCTTCTTCAACTTCAGCCAACCACTTAGATGAAATTTGGGCTAAACTTGGTAATAATCGTTTTTTCATCTTCAATTCATTCGGTTATCCACACTCGCACTCACATTTTATAGATACCAAACAAAGTTTCAAACTTGGTGCTTTCCATGCTTCCATTTCTCCCCCTCCCCACCCCTTTTGGATATCACAATATTTATTCGAATTTTAAGCGGATTCTGAAGGCTGAGTATGAAAAGGCTATTTTTTTTATTGGTTTGATGGCCAAGTTCACATTTTTGTGAAATGTCTAAGCCTCCATTTCTTGATAGGTTACTGCGTAGTTCCTCTGATTGATTACTCTGTGGATGTCATTTTGGGACTTTGATTAGTTTAAAGGAAGTTGTTAAACGTGCATCCCCGTTATTGGGGTGCATGCCAGAAAGAAAAGAGACACAGGAAAAAAAATAAAGGAGAAGAGAAAAAGTGATAGATAGATGTGATCGGAAATAATGGGAAAATAGGAAGAAAAATGAGAGATAGAGAAAGTGGATGCATGGTAATTTTAATCTAACTTAAAAGGTGCTGCTGTCTTCACAATGTCAAGAACTTTGTAGGGTTGGATAGAAAAAAGAGTGGGACTTGAGTGTCTGTTGTGTTGAAGTGGGTGGCGATGAATGGAGAGGCAAGTGGTACAGCTCACTGTTCTATTGGGTTTATACATTTCAAGCGGGTTGTTGAGAATGTCATTTGAATGCTTTTTACAAGCATAGTTATCAATTTGGTGTTCCCCTAAAAGTAAAAAACATGTATCTCTATGAACTTTATTTGGAAATTTGTATGAAAAACATATCTGATTTTTTTCATCGCACATTTTAAGGGGATGCCAAATTGACTCCTAGATATAAACAATTGAAGGGGCAAATAAAGTGTGAAGTTTTAAACTTTCTTACGTTTCTTATTTTAATCAAACTATTTCCTTTTCACAGTTTCATCAGACGAGAGATTTTCAGATGTGGAGATAAGGTCAGATGAAAAAGTAATATCCTCAGGGATATCAGCTACTTCTAGTGACAAACATAGCTGGTGCAAAATAGTAAGGAATCCTGACCTATGTTCGGCCACAATGGAGAACAAGAGGTAAAGTCTTGAATAGTTAATAACTTCTATGTAATTGAGTAAATCATGTTCCCTATTATCCAAGATAAATATCAGTCCTTTGTTGGTTTGAGAAGAATGTTGGTAATCCGAGAGGGAGAAACACTTGGAAGATCTTTATCAATAGATAATGACTCATACAGGAAAACATGACATCAATAGAAAATTTTAAGGCAATAGGTTTATGATCTTTTCTCACTCATATATTACTCAACTTGTCCTTTTCTACACAATGTGCGAGTCTCACTTACATGTGAACTCTAACAAACCCTCCTTCAAGTGAGTCCCTTCCATACTGTAAACTCTCCCTCAAGTGAAAGCACTTACTTGTCCACGAATACTGAACAGTGACCCTTATTTGCACCTCTGTTCACCTCAATGGCATACCATTTGGATTCAAAAGGGATCATCTGCTCACCTGGATCCACCACCAACTCCATTGTGTTTGTTTGAGTTGGTTACCAGGAATATCAACTCTGGTACTATTGTTAAGAAATCCAAGGGGAGAAACACCAGGGAGATATTCACTAATGTGGGTCATGAGCCAACTACATAAGAGAACACAACATTACACTCAACCCAAAACCTTAAGACAATAGGTTTGTAGGTTTTTCTTATTTATATATTGCTAACTTGCCCATATTTAAACAATGTAGGACTTCAACTCACATTTGAATTTCAATAAAGAACAAATAAGTGTTACTTTATAATTAAAGAAAAATAAATCTTTGTGGCCATCTCACTGCACTGTTTTTCATATACTATTCAACAGTTGTCATTCGAAATTTCAGTTGGAGCAGATGAACTTATTGTTAAAATCAGAGGAATAAATTGTATTATTAAAATCAGTTCTCTGCTTTGCTAGGGTTGAAATCTCAGTAACTTGTTTCAGCTTCATGATCGTGAATGGATACCATTTTACTCATAATCATAATAATGTTCTTACAACCTCCATCCTGAGTTGAACTATTAAATGTTTATTTATTTCTTCAAGAAGGCTGTTATCTCCTTTCCTCTGCGTATTTTACTCCTTTTATTTTAATTACTTTGGTTTTGGGTGTATCATGAATTCATGCTGTAGTCAAGATACAATTCTTGTTGATGGGGCTGTGTTGCACAGTGATGACACCATTGTCATTAAGGATGGAAGCCAAATTATCCCAGGTCCTGATAGCGAAGGTCAGATTCTTTTAATATTTATGGCAGTGTAACAATTTCTATTACTAACGACATTTATGTTATAAAAATTGTTAAATTGTGTCGCCTGTCTGTTAGTTCCATAAAGTAGCATTGCCATTGTGCTACTGTCAATCCATTGATTTGTTTCAGGCAAAGTTGTAATCCAAGTTTTCTTTGTATTGAGCAGCAAGTTATAGTGTTCTTTTTAATGTGATTCAAACTTGGTTTGACAGAAGTGGTAATATTTATTATTCAGCATGTTAAATTACCAAGATAATGGAGGGCTTCAGGGTGAAAAATGGGTGATTGATGATGCATCAATTGACTTGGCCAGTAATGTGGCTATAAACTATAGCACAGTAATTTGTGTCAGTTTTACCGTAATTATGATCCGTGAGTGGGAATTACTTGTCTCAATAGTATTATACTATCATATAGTTGATTTATTATTTAAACTTGTTGTTGGTTACCATGATTTTTGGGTCTTTTGAATAACTAGTAAAGATTTTTAATTTAGTGCATTGAACAGAGCAAAATCTGTCTACTAATTATTTCGTTTTTTAATACTGTTTTTTAATATTTATAAGATGGTTATTAAGTGCTTTAATTCTCTGTTTCTTTCTTCATGGCACTAGGATTTGTCAGTTACAAATTTTGTATAATGTCTAGCCCAGATATCTCCCAGAGGCAGCTAAAGGTTAACACTGTCTAATATGCTCTGCCTCCTTAATGTCTTCTTTAATACTGTTTTACCCGTAGTAATATTGATGACTTGACTGTGTTTCTTTTCCAGATATGTGTAGATGCTGATCACGCAAAGTGTAGCATTTGCTTAAACATATGGCATGATGTTGTTACTGTTGCTCCATGCCTTCATAATTTTTGGTATGGATAGCATTTCTCCATCCTTTTCTTAGTGTTGTAGTTCTGTTTCAGTTCTTTGACTTTTGCTTGAGTTGCTATGTGGCACTACAGCAATGGTTGCTTCTCAGAGTGGTTAAGGAGATCAAAGGAAAAACGTTCAGATGTACTTTGTCCTCAATGCAGAGCAGTAGTTCACTTTGTTGGAAAAAATCACTTTTTGCGTATCATTGCCGAGGTAAGTTTAATGCCAAATTAATGAAACATGTGTAATTTTTTCTCTGCCATGACCTTCAGATTTTATTTAATTACAAATCCAGAGCTTTTGGGGTTCAATAGTCCCTCAGCTCTTAAATTATGTTAATTGAGTTTGATATGAGATATTTTTATCTCTAACAGCTCCATCTGTTGATTTGTCTTTACCATGAATCTGTTTTATTTCTTTTGCCTTGGCAAATAGAAACTTTAGAGCTTTGCATGTGCAATAACTTCCCACTATGTAGCTGTGGGCCCATGATGAAGGGGCACTTGGTCTGAGTAAAATGTGTTTATCAGCTCTAATTTTAGATATCTTGATGTTATAACGCATAAGCTTCATCTATTGACTTTTCTTAATGGTAGATATAAGCTACATTACACATTTTTTAATATTTTATATATGCTCGTGACTAATGACAAATTCTATTTTAAAACTCGAACTAATCTACTTGTAGGAATGTTGATATAATTTTTTTAATGTCATCAGGGATAGCATCAGGGCATTTTAGTTAATATTTGTCTGCATTCATTGAAGCTGACATATTTTGCCCATAATTTTCACGAACTCTAAGTCATAGTTAGGAAGGATAGTTCTTTTTCAATTTGTTGTTGTACCTTTTGATTTATTAATTTTCTTCTCTTTTTACCTTTAGTTGATCCACCTAATGTAATAATTTTTTTGTTCTCACTTGGTACTTTTCTTGTTTCTAATATGCATATATTTTTTTAGGATATTCTAAGGGCAGATTCTTCACTAAGACGCTCACATGACGAAGTTTCACTTTTAGATACTTATGCACTAGTACGATCAAACCTTGTGAGTAAGATGACTCTTTAAGCGATAAAAGTTTAATTTCCTTTGCCATGTTATGCCATTCTTAATGATCAATTGTATCAAAATGATTTGGGTATTGGTAGATCTGTATGCTAAATTATAGGAAATAGGAGACAATGAGCTGAAACTGTGTTTTTGATACAATGTATGTTTTTTTTTTGTATTGAAAAAACAATCAATTCAATAAGTAGAGGAGATTTGATATGGGAATAAATAAAAATGTTCCTAACTTATGTAATCTGCATATTCCTGATTAAATAGAATCTGTCCCTTATTTATGTAATTATAACATTCCCCCTCAAGTTGGAGCATATAAGTACTATGCGTTAACTTGCTGCAAATATGGTCAATCCTTAATCCTCTTACAGACTTGGTGAATATGTCAACCAACAGTTCATTAGTGCTGACAAATTGTGATGTCTCTAGACTCAACTTTTCTCTTATGAAATAACAATATACCTTAACACTGCATACAGTTCTGTTCAATGACTTTAGCTCATTTAACACTATACTTAAGCTGTGCAATAGGTTAGTTTTTGGTAACAACCTTGCATTAGCACACAATATGTAGTGAGTGTTCCATTTTTGGTATATTGAGGAGTTTTATGTTGGTTGCTGAAGGTCTAACTCAAACCTCTTGCTTTACCTGGTATTGGGACCGTTATGATGCAATAAAGCAGTTTGATGAAATATCATTTAGTTTTTAAATTGTATAAAGTTTTGCAGACTTGATCTATTTTTCTTAAAATTTTAAATCTAATAGTTGGGATTGATGAAGTATGCTTTTTCAAACAAGTGATTATTAAGAAAGTAATTTTACTAAGTATAATTGATTCTATACCATATTTGAGTGTCTATTGGATTGGAACATTTAGGTGTAATAAAATATCCCGTACTTTTTCTTGCAAATTTATTGAAATTAGATTATGATTTAGTACATTTGTTAGACTCTTCTGTCAAACCTTAGAACAGTTTTTTGATACCTTTATTTTTGGGATTTTATGATTTTGTATCATGGTTCTTGTTTTTACTATTAGGTCATTGGATCTGGAAAGAAGAGTCGAAAGAGGGTTCACACAACACTGGATGATCAAAGTGATGCCACATATCATCAGTGCCCGCAGTGTGGTAAAAACAATACAGCATTAGATCTGGAATAATGTCTCTTGTACAATGCAATCTACGTGGCAAAACATTTTCCCCCACAGTCTCCTTTGTTTGCTGTGCTTATTATTTGTGGTGTTAAACTATAAGTTATGCTGTTCGTATGAATATAGTGTTTGTAGCCTGAGCTGACCTGCATGAAAGAGATTTTTATTGTCTCTTGGAAAAGGATTATTGAGATGACATGTTAATTAGATTTGTTTTTTTTTGTTGTGTGCCTTGTTCGTCATATACATGAAATGGATTTGAAGTTTTTTTGTTTGGGTACTCCTTATGTCCTCATCAGCTACTGTGATTATAGTCTGAATTTCATGACAATATGCATCACATGCAATAAAACCAAGGAGAAAACAAAATTGTGACTTTTTTCTTTACTTATTGGTCTCATCATACTCATTGAGTTCTTTACTTATATCTTTAGATACTGAAGTTGGTGGGTTTGGTTGCAAACATGACACTGTTCATCTCCAATGTCAAGCATGTGGGGGAATGATGCCTTCCCGTACTAGTTTTGGCATTCCTCAGCATTGTAAGTTATCATGTTTAATTTAGTCAATAGCATTGTCAAATTTATGATTTTTTTTATATGAATAGCTTTTGATTTGGGTTTAAAATATTTTGTGCTAGCTTGTAATACTGTGAAATCTTGTAGGTTATTCAAATTTATGCTGATGAACAGGAGTATTTTATTTATTTCGGTTTTATTTATGGTGGGGTTTAATATTAATATTCACATTCCTTGATAATGTCAGATAATTCATATTTTTCTTTTCATAGGTTCAGGATGTGATAGGCCATTCTGTGGAGCTTACTGGAATGCTCTAGGAGTAACTGGGAATGGCTCTTACCCTGTTTGCTCCCAGGATACATTTAGACCTGTATGGATTATTGTTCATCACAATTGTTAATTCTAACAAATGTTTCATTCTAGAAAGATCTTTTTGTTTTTGTGTAATTACTGTTGTAACTTGTGCCATTACATGCTGGATATTTTTATCAATTTCCATCATCCATTTAACTGTGCAGCACAATGTTTCCTTTCTTGGTTCTTTTATGCCTAAAGGTTGTGGATATGGTATAAAGGTCACTTTAACCACGATCTTTGTCCCTTTTTTTCAGATCTCAGAGCACCCTATTTCGAGCATTCCATTGTTAGCACATGAAAAGAATCTCCATGAACAGAATGTATGTGCTTTCTGATCCCTATATTTTTATTGTTTTTGGTCTGTTTTAGCTTACATTGGTTGCAATGATATTTGCGTTTGTGGTGTTGTAGATAACTGATAGTTGCATTAGACAAATGGGAAGGACATTGCCGGATGTGATATCAGAGTGGATACAAAAGCTGGACAACAGAGAAATTGGTTAAGTGATAAATTTAACTTCCATGAAATGGTTAACAAGAGGCATTCTTCTTTAAGTATCCCTTATTGCGTTGTTTCAGAAGCATGCTACAGTTGATATGTTTTACTTATATTTACAAAATGTTAAGTCTCTGCAATGCTGAATAATTGCTGCAAGAGGACTGTATTTCCCCGGGAACCTTCAAGAATAGCATCAATGGGGTCACAATGAGAAACAGGATGTCAATGATGACTTGAATCCTTGCCAGATATTCCGTAACTGTGCGATCTCTCTTCATAATGGATTTTAACTCAGAATGAAGTTGATGAGATTGTGCGTTCATCTGAAAGTGAAAGAATTTGTGAATTTCTTCCCATACCTGCCATGAGTGCACACAACAAACAGAAACAGCCGTAGGAAGAACCATCTCTGGTAGTGTTGATAGAAGCCATGTACACAGCAACAGATCTTGCTGTTCCCAATCCTAATATAATTTGATTAACTGTATCAGCATGATGATCTCGCTTGGTAAAATACTGAGAAGGAATTATAGCGTCAACCAAGAAATGGAATTTGTGATCACAGATCACGAGTAATCCCTTCAACATGTTTTTCTCTACAATTTTTTTGAAATCCAGCTTGCTTGAGATTTGATGAGAAAAGGTGTTGGATATATTATGATTTTCTTGGTGGAAATTGGAAAGGAGAAGCCATGGCTTGGATTTATTACAACCTCTTGATGCCATAGTAGAATCCAAAGAAGCAGATAGAGAGAAAACCGAACCATGGACTTTCACTAATTTGACCGTACGAAGGAATCAGCTATGTAATAGTTGTACAATATGACTCACTGCTGCTGAGTCGGCAACTAACTATCAGTAACCACAGACCATACAGAAAATGAAAAAAGAAAAAAACAGGCCCTCAGGTTTCTGTTTTACATGAACTTGCATATACAATGCAAGTTTTAATTTAGTGGGAACTTTTGCAAAATATTCTTCTCACAATTTATTCGTTGTTGTAAATTGATGTGATGTACACTGTGACAATGTCAACACATCTTGACTTACACTTTGGCCTCCTTTTTCTATTGGCAGATAGAACGCGAATGATGCTAAATCATGCTGAGATGATTACTGCGCGGACTTTTGTATGCCGGTAAGCTTTGCCCTGAAAGTGGAATTATCTAAATATAGTCACACGTTCAGTCTCAGATTGTTTGTTATTCAGTATACATTACCTAAAACCAGTGCATTTTGCTTTTTCTTTGGAATTTATAATACGTTTGGTTATTTGTTTTGTTGATCTCTTGCATTTGCTTGTTCAGTTTTATCATGTTTTTTTTTTCACTCTACAACCCACTCCCAATATCAACTTTCTAATTAGAATGACCAATCAACTTCTTTAGTTGGTTCCAAAATTCTATTTTGAAAGATAACCTTTGGCCTTTTAAAAAAAAACCTTTGATGGTGGCAGTGTTCAAAAGGTGTTGTATGTGCAGAAAACACACACGTTCATAAGAACTGAGCTTTTACAGATTACACTGTTCTTCTTTAGCTATACTGTTGACTAAATTTCTATGCATATATTTGAAGATATTAACACCTTGAGCTAGTCTGATACGCTTGTTGTGGCAGATAAAAACTGACTATAAAAAAGTGTGGAATTAAGTCAGAGTGTGTCACATCCTTTCCATATTCTTAATGCTTTACTGTAATCATGCAGTGACTGTCATCACAAGTTGGTATCATTTCTCCTGTACTGGTTTCGCGTCTCTATACCCAAATATGTAAGTACCTTCAACCCATTATGCTACTCAACAGATTCTAGCTCTACTAAAAACTATTTTCTGCTTTGATTTTCTGTAATCACACTTTCTAAAGTTACTAGCTATTGTGAAATTCATGGTGATCTTATTTTCTAGGTAGTAGCCTGGCCATAGCTTTATTTAGTGAGTTTCACCATCATTTCAACCAATAACAGAAAGTGTGTTCTTAGCATTTCTCTTAGGAATCCATATTGGTTGTGTTCTGAATTCAGTCCACTCTATTTAGGATATTAAGAAACCAATTCCATCTTTTAAAATCCGAATAAACAGAAAATAACTCCTAAGTTTTTTTTGTGATGTTTTGTTGTTCTTTACTATGAAAGTGGTATGCAAAGTTGACCGAGTGTTACTGTTTTTGTGTGTATTATGAAAAGCTTCTTCCACCAGATGCATCATCAAGACAAGATTGCTGGTATGGGTATGCATGTCGAACGCAGCACCGTAGTGAAGAGCATGCTCGTAAGAGGAATCATGTGTGCCGTCCAACCAGAGGCTCAAACGTGTGACTAATGTCACCATTTTTTTCTTTCAACTTCGAACTGTTTTCTTATTCTTCTCCTTTTCAACAATACTATGTGCTCTGTCAATTACACTTTTCCTCTTGTTAGTAGCAATCATGCGAATTCCTGGCTTCAAAGCAGTTCAAAATTTTAAAAGTGATGATTATAAACAAATAAAGTCTAAATAAGTAGTGGTAGAAAGTTGGTCCAATGAACCAACCTCACCCAATATCATGCTGAATCAAAGTTAAACTTGAATTTTTAAAATACAATCACATTATCGATAACTCTTATTTTCATTTTGAGTAACTATAATTAAAACACAGATTAATAAGGGATCATAGTTTAAAATGCTATTCTATCTTTTTTATAAGTGACAGGTATCTTTATCTTTGATGTAAGACAAATTAACTCAAATTGATAAGATTATTATAAACAATTGTTTTACTTTTAATAAATAATTTATCTTGCAAAATGTTTTTGTAGTATTATTTAATAAATTGATTATGTCTCTAATATGTTATTTCTCTAATATTAGGTTTACCATCTAGATACTTTCAGCCACAATCTTCTGAACCCAACTCACTTATTTTTATTGGGAGAACGACCCAATTTTGGAAGGCAATTACTTCCTGCACCATATTTTGGTGATTTTTGAATTTTGATTTTCGGAACACAATAATATCTTCTGAGTCTACTTTTCTGGAATATATTTTCAATTCTGAATTTTTATGTTTGAAATGAAAAATATTTTCAAGAATTTAAAACTATATAGAATGCAGGTTCAAAATGATCGGGTGTAGAAAGAATTTATCATTTTTGAAACACTCTACAATCATAGATGGAGTGTTTCTTCCTGCACCTCATGAAATTTCTTTTTGTGCCCCATCAATTAGATGAAATGGCCAAATGCCTCATCTGGTTCGTTCTCAGAACGTATAATCTTCTGAAAAATGTTTTCCAAAAATTCTATTTCAGAAAAAAAAATTAGAAATTCTGTTATGGAAAACTTTTTTTGAAATATATTTCATGATTTCTGGAAAGTATGTTCAGGAAAAGCTTACAAAAAATAATATGAAAATCATTTAAAAAATATACAACCGTTTTTTTTTTAATTAATGGGGGTGTAGGGAGAAATTTAATGGGATGCATGAAGAATGAGTCCGCGTGATGAAGAATTGTCAAAGCGTCAAACCTTGGAAAATAAAATATAGATTCTATTATTTTCATAATAACTTTTTATTCCTTTTTTTACTAAAATTTGGATTGAATGATTAAGTTTTATTTTTCTCACTCCTTAATTAGTAGGTGTTGTAATGAAGCTCCACATTTTTAACTCAGTCTTTTTTAAAAGTTAAGATTGTACACAACATTGTATAGATGAAATTTAAGATTGCTATATAGAGCAAATTTATAGGTTTTATTATATGGATAACTTTTATTTAAATAGCTATAGAAGATAGATAACTTTGTTTAGATAGTGGAAGGATAATTCTGATTTTAGTATTTAATCTGAACGTTTGTGAATTCAATAAACATATTTTAAAACTTAACTTAATTCATATTTAATGAAAATTACATAATTAATTTTGATATTTTAGGTTGTCGAATTTGATAGCAGAGAAAATGAGTTAGAATTTATTAAAAAATAATACTATAGTATATAATTAGGGATAAATAAAATAATATGAAACATTAAGGGGTGTTCCAACCTTTTTATAAAAAGAATGTCCAACAAAGAGGACTTCCAACCAAACTTACAAGATCCAAGAGAACTATATTCTACTTTCCCAAAGCTAATATCATCATAAAAGTTTCTCCAAAACCCTGTTCCACTAATAACTTCACAAAGAACTAGCTACTAAGAAGTCTTATTTAAAATATACTTAGTTGTTCCACAATCTTATACAAAACATATATATTTTATAGTACAAAGAACACAAACTACAAAAGATATGTATACAAAATACAATCATATTAAGATTATAAATATGTATAAACTCTTAAAAAAACCTCGTCAGAGGCACAACTTCCATTTAGCTCATCTATAAGAATAATGTCAAAGTCTTCTGCGTGCGAGATTGAATTGCACAATTTTGTAAAAATGACTACAGTACCAACATCTCGCACTCCAATCCAGACTACCATATCACACCTTTCTAACCATGTATTTTACCCTGCATTTCTAACAAAAAAAAAAAAAATAACATTTCTGACCAGTCAAATGATCTATGGCTTAAAGGTTATATTTTGCAATCAGCCATTAATCCATAAAGTAGCAATTGATTTAAGATAACTTTAAGCATACAATTGTTTACATAGAACAACCATGTATTGTATATATTATTGTCTATTGAGAGAAAATATTTGATATGTAGCAGAAAATAATTGTATTAATTCCTTTTATATATAAAAATAAGAAGAAGAAAAAGTTCATTTAATTCTTGTTTTTCCTTCATTTCAATGCACACCATTGTTTAAGTTTACAATCTATTAAAAAGTTAAACAAGAGATATAATTTAATAAAAGACAAAAACCATAAATAATATTTAATGCTTATTCATAATTACATCATGTTTATATCATCTTCAAAATGTAGTATAACATCACATAAAGTGTGACCAAGAATAGAAGGGTTCCAAGTTAATAATACTTTGAGTGTTGGCATGAAGTTTGTGAATCAGAGGTTCCTTAAAGTGTGTTTGGTTTAACGTTTTTGCACTAAGCAGTTTGCATTTAACTGCAACGAAATAAATAGTTGTGATTCACGATGAAACAAAGTTGCAGTTATTCTTTGTCCGAATCCATTAATTCCGCCACCATGTCAGGTCTGTTCTGACCATACCAAACTCGGTTCCTTTGTCTCCAATGATCACACATATAACACACCACAAAGCCATGCTCTTTCAGTTCAGTTCTGTGTATATTCCACCCTATCGCTTCACATGACGTGCCTCACATGCATACTTCTCTATCTATGCTTGTAAGAACTTTTATCCAATTCAGAACTTTGATAAATAATAGTAAATATCAATTTTAAATTTATTTTATAAATTTATATTAATAATAAATATAAAGGTATATAACAGTTTAGTTTTAATAAAAAAATATTTACTTATCTTGGGAATGTACTGAAAAACTCTTTGCAAACACATCTAAATGTGGTACTCAAGAAGACTATGATACTGAAATTTTTTAAGTAAAATATGTTGTTTGTTTTTTGAAATATTGTTTATCTGAATATATATATATATATATATATATATATATATATATGAATATGACATCTTGTAATTGTAGTATGTATTTATTTGCTGATAAAGAAGATGGTTTGGCATAATTTAAAATTTTCAAATTGTAAACCTAAGTCTCAATTCATTCTCGGAATAATTCAATGAAGATGAAATTGTAAACAAACACCTTAGCACTCTAATTTAGAAAAAAAGAATTCAATTAATTCAAAAGGTTCAAGTTAAATTTTGTTCTGACTTAATTCTAATAATAAAATTAAGAATTCATAAAAAAGAAAAAAAATCAAGAATTAAAAAAAGAAATAAATCTATGAAAAATTTATTGTAAATATTTACTAGCTATATTTCCTCTCTTGAACATGTCAAATAAAAATAACATTTAAAAATGTACCATTTGAAAACATTAGAGTTGACTAAAACAATAAAGGTGACAGAAGTGTTTTTCTATCTTTACCATCAACACTAAATAAATTAATATATGTCTCAGGAAAAGCAGAAACCCTTTGTACATATTATTATCATTCATAAAACGGTGTTCCAAAACCAAAATATTTTACACCAAGATTGGTTAAGGCTATAGTTGGTCTGTCACATCACATTACACATATTCTAAACACTTGCAATTATACTTACATTCCTTTGACCTGTAAAACAAAGTTTTTCAATATATAATTAATTCCCTGAATCCAAGGCCCTCCCTTGTAAACATCAAATGTTCATGTTTTTTGTCCCATGAGATGGTACTCATCAATCATCACGGTTACCAACAGGTGGAGCAACTGTAGTAGCAGTGCAACAACCCTTGTCTTTGCTGCTACAAGCATGGCTACTTTGCAACCCTAGACTGCACCAGAGGCACACACTTTGTTTACCACCACTAACATTCACATTACCTGTGAACAAAACTTGCTCTTCTTGTTGCCCTTGTGGTTGCAGCCTTTTAGGGTTCACCATAAAATCTTGGGGTTTTGGTGGTGGAGATAAGGAAAGGTTCAAGTTGAGTTGAGGATGAGCTTCCTCTATGGTAACACCACTACTGTTGTTTGAGCATTCACCTTTATCACCAGTTGAGTAATCATCACTGCTGATCTGCACCTTTGAATTGAGAAACACATTAAAATAGTTGATTTGGTTGTGGTCACCACCAGTAGTGAAGCTGCAATTGTTGTTGTTGTTGTCAGTTCCATTTTCACTTGTGGTGGCAACCTCAGTCACTTGAGAGTTAGCAGGTGGATCTGTGGTCTCAGTGGTTTCCTTGTTGAGTAGTTTATGAGTTACAGGGTCGATTCCATTGGCATAGAGCTGACGTTTGATGTGGGTGTTCCAGTAGTTTTTTATCTCATTATCTGTTCTTCCAGGTAAACATGCTGCTATCTGTGACCATCTGAAAAACCATAATATATAAAATGTACAAAACATCATCAACCCATTTCAAATCTCTCTCTCTCTCTTTACAAAACTCAAGCAGAAGAACCCTACTTATGAAGTCATTCAAGGGTGAATTACTTGGTTTGTGTTCATACCTGTTTCCTAGTAAGCTATGGTGGTGAATGATGAGATCAGTTTCTTCTCGAGTGAAGTTCCCCTTCTAGAGGTTGGGTCTCAGGTAATTCATCCATCTGAGTCTGCAACTTTTACCACACCGAAGCAAACCTGAGCAAATAATCAATCCGTTAATTAGAATTGGACATTCATACATACATAAAATTGTGCATAAAGAGGAACATTGAAAATTTTCATAGCTACGAAAACACTTATATCTGGTGATAATTTTCTTTTGTGAAATTCAAGACAAAACTCAGATTTTCAGATGCCCTCTCTTGGTTATTTTCGAAATTCTATTTTAGAATCCACATTCAATCTATATCAAATTTTAGTATGCATTTTCTTGACTGTGTTTTTGCAATTTTCTTCATTTAGAATTAGAGTTTCACTTCAATGATATACATGTTATAGCTTTTGCTTCAATTGTAATTGTTATCATAGAACAACCAAACAGAAATTCTTTAACATGATTCTTGTAAAAAATACCTGCTGCCTTAGGAAGGCATCTCCAATTGCCTTCTCCATGACAGTTGACATAATTAATGAGGAGTTGATCTTCCTCCTTAGACCATGCTCCTTTAAAAATGTGTTGTTTTAGACAGCAGGGTGTTCTACCCATTTGTGATTTGAAGAGAGAAAAAGAGAAGAGAAGAAGGGGTGCAATTGAGTGAGTCACTTGGGGATCTTCATTTTCTCATAAACAACACATTGATTGAGTTGGTGAGAAAGGAGGAGCAGTTACAATTAAGTTTGTGCTCCAGTGGGTAGGTAGCATCACTTTCTCTCTCTCTCAACTTCTTCCCCACATTTATTTGCATTTATAATCTTACCTCTTCTTTCATTCACACTTTCAATCCTGCTCAAGCTTCTTTTATGAAAGGATTATACTATAATTATTAAACCTTTTTCAACCTTTTTTAAGTAACAAGGGAAATAAATAATACTCTCCTATACAATCCGTAAATAAAAAATAATTTTTGAGATTTTTTTATTATAACTAAATTAGGTAGTATTTTATAAACTAAAAAATATTAATACTAAAATTTTAGCTATCAAGTTTATAATATAAATAATTAGTCGCTATAAATTTTATTAATAAAAAAATACTTTATTAAAATAAAAAGATGTATGTGAGAAAAAAATAATGTAAAAAAATATGATGTCCTAAATTTGGATTTCCACACACGGCTGCCACGCTGGACTGTGATGTAATGACAATTACACTCTCTAGTCCTTTTGCTTCTAAATATCAACATAGACATTAATAACCAATTAAAGTCACAATGCAATCTTTTGAAAACATTAAAAGTAAACTTTGTTGAAATTTAGTTGTAGCTTTGATGAACTTAGAACATCTTTGTAATTAATACACACACATATATATATATATATATATATATATATATCTGGTATAAATTAAATTACACATTTATTGACAATTTTTTTATAGAATGTAAATTTAATCAAACTAAAAATTAAACACTACCAGAAAAATATTTTTTGAAAAATATATTTTACCTGTGGATTATTACCTCACCAACTATTTTTTTCATGTAAATTTATTTTATGTACTTCTTATTTGGTGGGTAATATTTTCACTTACCAAAAGAAAGAAAGAAAAAGCAAAAAAAGGGAAACATAAAAGAGATTTACTTACCAACTATAAGGTAAATTTTTCCTGTATGAGATCAATTCCAACTTTCATTCAATCTATTACTAAAATAACCTTAAATAAAAAGAGAATATGAATAAAAAATACTTTCGAAACTTTTTTTCCATAAATATTATGAATTTGAATTTTTGGAACGCATTTTTAAATTCTAAAAATTCTTATCCAAACTGCATTTTCAATTTTGTGTTCCAATTTTTTTTTTCTAAAATGTTTTTTTGACTTTGAATTATATTTATTAAGTAAATTACAGATTTTCAAATTCGAGATAAAGATAATTTTGGAAATTTATGATAAGGTACAAGTTAAAATTGATATTGTGGAATAAGAAGTTGTCCAACTATAATGGGTAGGAAAAAATAACCAATCAGTAAAACTAGTAATCCAAAAGTAAAATAATTATTTTTTAAAAAATAATAAAAAAGATTAATTTTTCAGATTTGTGAAATGCGGTTGAAAAAAAACAGAAGGCCTAAAGGAAAGGGAGTTATCGCCTCGGAAAACTACTTTTAAGGAATAAAACTTTTTTTATTAGAGGTATTGATTTTTTTTATTGGTGAACTGCTGCACTAAATAACAGAAATTAAAATAAAAAATTCTTTCAAGATTTTCACAGACACCAACATTCATAAATAAAATATGGCAGTTTCTTCCTGCACCCCTACATTTTTCTTCCTGCACCCCACAATGTTATGCAAAGACCAAATTATCCCTATTATTCTTTAAAAATCCTAAAATGAACTTGAACTATATTTATTTTTTGCATTATGGATTATGGAATCCAGAAAAATTTCGAATTGACACTTCCAGTAAAATTTCGGATCCATCAATCCGTAATTCAAAATATGCATCATTCAAAAAAAGCATTCCAGATCCACCAATCCGTAACAGAAATATGCATTCTGGATTCAAAAATCCATAATTTAAGAAAAAAGCATTTTGGATCCATGAATCCGTAATAGAATTAGACTTCCGGATTCAGCAATCCAGAAATCAATAATTTATGCAAAAATTACTTCCGGAATACCCCCTCATCCGGAAAAAAGAATATTCAGTTCCGGATTGCTGAATCCATAGCACATTCCCAGATTCCTATTTCCTGTAACCACGGTGTCCTTTTTCAAATAAAATATTAAGGCCAATTTCGGGATTTAGAAAATTGTGGGGGTGCAGAAAGAAAAATGTAGGGGTGCAAGAAGAAGAAGCCATAAAATATTTTAGTCATGCGGGCCTTTCTAATGGGCCTTTAGGTATGAGCCCATATCACATGTTTCGAATACGTCAAAAAACAGGAAAACCCTATTCTTAACCATCTCAATCCCTAAGGCTTCGTTTGGATCCAGGGGTGCCACTGTTGGCGACGACGGATGTCACAACAGCACCCTGTTTGGATCCATGCATGGTTGCGGGTGAGTGTGGAGGGGAGCAGAAAGTTGAGCGAATTGTTTATCTGCGCAAAGAAGAAGAGAAAGTTGCACTGTAGATGGGGAGTGCCAAGTCATCCGAAG
>Ga0123342_1005186_pt1 | contig 19191 bp, 5 predicted proteins | sample Turbeawhitnodule_FD_89960 | JGI IMG/M metagenome (GOLD analysis project Ga0123342, IMG submission 89960) | Root nodule microbial communities of legume samples collected from Mexico - Turtle bean Mexico white nodule | ecosystem: Host-associated > Plants > Roots > Nodule | place: Mexico: Nepantla... | reverse complement strand
TGGAAAAGAATATGAATTAAAAGACAAGCAAGAAAAGTAAGGCACACAATGAAAGGATAGCACACAAAGGAGTCCTAAAGAATAGTACTAGAATAGATGAAGAAAACAAAAACAATGCTACTGAAATTTTTGGTTAAAACTGTGCGTGACTTTAAAGATTTAACTGTAACGGTAGAAAGCGAACTGGAATGTGAAATTTTAACCACTGGAAATGCAAGATGTTATCTAAAAACAGTAAGCTGTCGAATCACCGTTTTCCAGCGTCAGAATTTTACACACTGTACGTATTTCATTTATCATTTTTTTTATATTGAATTTTGATGTATTTCTTTTTTTCACTCTTTTATAACACCTCAAACTACTTAAATCCAGAATTTCAGAATTTTCTAGTAATCACAGAAATTTTGATAAACCAAACAGTTAGCACGTTTTTAAGAAAAACATAGGAACCTATACTGGAATGAAAAACAGAATGGAGAAACTTCAAAAGACACGATAGAATTGATGTTTAAAAACTTGTATAGATCTAATACACAAACATGAACTCAAAACTAAAAAAAAATGCACCAAAGGATCAAGAAAAAACAGAAACCAAAATTTGTACTCAAATAAAAGCAATCAACCAAAGATAGCAAGAAAAGTACTACAAGGACTTGATGACATTACAGAAAAAAACATGACTAAACAAAACAAGTAGGGATTCAAAAATTAAAATGACTCAAGCACAATGAATTAACAACAATTAAAACAGCAAGAAATACTCAAAAAACACCAAAACAGAATCACTAATCACAAAAACAGAATCAAAGTGTCCAGCAACTAAAAAAAAAAAAAATTTGCACACAACCATAACTCTAGATACCACATTATATGAGCTGGATAGACATTTAACAAGAAACAACACTTTAAGGAGGCTTAAGGTCATCTCAATGGAGGATAATGTCATCCAAGAGAGAAGCCAAACTCATTGAACAATGAGTGCCATGTTCTTTTCACAAACACTTGGCGGAATTGAAAGGAAAGTAAGAACAAATCAAGAACACAAATAGAAACACAATTGAAATATGTAATTAACTAAAACTGGACAGAATTGAAAGAGGAAACATATCTACCGATTAAAATCATCCAAAGAACACAATAAACCGATTGGAAACTCAAGAACAACACAAGAACCAAACTAAAAGGTATTAACTATAGACTTTATTCAGTCTTACTGTCACTCAAATTTGACTACTATCCTTCGGAAATATTTTAATTAGGTAAAGCTTTTATATATTAAGCATTTAATATAATTTTGATACTTAGTTCTATTCGAGTTTAATTTAATTTTGATACTTATTTCTATTGAGTTTGAATTCTAATTTAAAATTTAAATATTTTTTTTATATAGATGAATTTTTTTATAGCGAATATTTATTATCTAAATAACAATTAGATTTTAATGTTGTATATAATCTTAATAAATATCAATTAAATATTAAAATTTTAAATATCAAATTAATAATTATTTTATATTTTTAAATATAAGCAATTTTAAAAATACTAAATTTTGATGAAGTCATAATATCTAAATATCATTTCATGTTAAAGCTATTAAGCAAATAATAATTATCAAATTATATATAATTATTGTATGCAATATTGTACGATATTGTTTGCCATTAATTTAATAATGATAGAATAACTCTCTATATATTTACTATGCAATTAATTTAATAATGATAGAATAACTTCATATATATTTTCTATATAGGGAGTGATACTCATAAGATAATAAGAAACATCTCTTCTTCTTACATTTTTATTTTCTTATAAAAACATCCTTGTGAATCTATTTTATATCTACAAGAGTCAATAGATTAATAAGTTTGAAAATGTGTAAAATAAATTTATAACATCAAAATTTAAATAAGTAATGACTATATTTTATTTATAAAAAAAAACTCTAGACACAATTTTTTACCTTCTTCAATATCTTTATCTTTTATATTCATTAAACATTTTTTTTCTATTTTTCTTTATCTAAAAAAAAAACTTCAAGTGTTTTAATTTTATATTATAATAATTAATAAACACTAAAATATTTATAACTATTTTTAAAAATTTAACTATAATTTTATCTTTTATTTTAATACATAAATTATAATTTCTTCCATTATAACATTATAAAAATATTTAAAATATTTTTTATATACACAATTTTTTATAACTTTGTTAAAAGTTTTGTATTATTATTTTGATTGATTTTATTATAAATTATAAGTTTAATTATCTTTTTCGTCCTTACATTTTGGGTCAATAGTTAATTTAGTACACTAATTTAAAAAAAAATCAATTTAGTCCCTATATTCCTTAAAATGTATTCAAATTTGTCATTTTCCCACCTAACGACGTCAAGTATTACTAGGGAGTGTTTATGTGACAAAAAGAGAGTTTATGTGAGAGAGTGACAAATATTAATGATATTATTACTATTATTATTGTTATTATTATTATTATTAGCATTACTATTATTCTTATTCTTATTAATAGTAGTACTAATAATAATAATAATAATAATAATAATAATAATAATAATATTTTTAATAATAAGAAGAATAATAATAATAATAACAATAAAAAAATAATAAGAAGAAGAATAATAGTAACCGTAGTAATAATAATAATAAATAATAATAATAACAGCAACAATAATAATAATAAATAATAATAATAATAATAGTAATAATAATAATAATAATATTCATAGATAATCTTTTCATTGTTATAATAGGCTTCCAACTAGTTTATTCTTAGAATTTTTTATGAATAAATATAGTCTACCTATGTATTATTTTTGTTAGCATATTGGTTTTGGTCTAGTCCTTGTATTATTGTATTTTTTATTTTTTATTTTTTTTAATAATATTGTTTTTTCATGTGAGGGCAGATGATTGTTGTTGCTTGAAGTGTCAGTTTAGCTGAAATGTCAAGTTGCATAGTAATGTATAACACGAGACCTTTTATTTTTTTAAAAAAATAAAGGTCATATGATATTGAAAAAAAGATCATCAGTTTTTGTTAAAGATGAAATTGTAACTTTTGTTCTATTCCATTATAAAATATTCAAACAATAGAGTTACACTTTGATTTCAACCCAATTTACTATTATATTCCAATTTATCTCATTTCATTCTCAACCATCAATTCCAACATGGGTTGATTTTTTTTTGTCAAAATATTTTTTTTTTCTTCAATCTTTTGTTTTTAGTTTCCAGTTGCTGCAATGGGCTTTTACCATGTTGCTGGACAGGGATGAGAAAGAAAGTGACAGCAAAAGAAAAGATGGATAAATAGATAGGTATATACAATATCCAAATTTTCTTACAATTTTTGTTTCATAAACATAACTGGAAGTGTTGATGAGTAAAATTCTTGCACAAACTCCGCATGCTTTCCAAAAATAATAGCATGGTACAAAATATATTATGAGAATGTCGAAACAAACCTACAGGAAGGAACCTAAGAGGAAATAAGAATGAAGAAATTGGAAAATAGTATTACTTCAGAAATGAAGAAAATTACACTTGATAATATGATGATGATGATAGCAATAAAAATATCAATATCAATTTGTTTCTCTCATTTGCATATCATCTTCTGTTTTCCAAACAACATCATTCAGACTTGTTGAAAGCGTTTTGTAGAACTGCAGAAGATCAAACAAACAATTTCAATTAGATTCTGTTTCCAGCAGGGCCTGACCTTGTTATTCAAGAACAACAGAAGATCTACATCCCTTTCTTAATTCAACAACAACCTCATGATGAGGATATCAGAAACTTGAATTAAGTTCTTTTTTCTTCAGAAATATGTAATTGTGTACCACACAGATATGAAGTATAAGCTAGGCAGAAACAAATTCTTAATGGTACAAGCATAAAAAAAAGAAAAATATTTGATATTGACAAATGAATAATTCTGATGCTTCATTCCCATCTAACTGCTGATGTATTCTTCCAGGGAAAATTATTCCCTTGTAGAGAACTTTAAAAGTATATAAACCATAGAACAGTTATTTATGAAGTGGCAAGCAGATACTTTGTAAAGCAATTAAGCAAAGAAGGGGACAGAGACAAACCTTATGGAACTCCAATGTATCTCCTTTTGCCTTCCGTACCTCAACCATGTGAAGAGAAGGTGCCACTTGAAATATCTGTTTATGATTAGCACTTTTAAGTTTCAGTTTCAGGTACAATAATGTGACAAATAGTGTTCCATATCACCAAATAACAATACCTCAGTGGCAACATTAAGGTTTCCCTTCCTTCCAGCTTTCACATTTGCAAGCCTCATCTGCAGGTGATGGTTTATTAATTTCACAAACTACCATTTCATATAAAGCTATCTGAGTAGTAGAGAAGCTCATTATAAGTTGGACAAAAATAGCTTGCCTTGTAATTTTTCTTCTGCACATCAAAGCCAAGAGGTTTTGCTGCTTCCTCAATCTTGTTGATTATCTCATCTGCAGGTGATTTTGATGTGAATCTTGTTTCCCTTTTGAACCCCTGCGGTCAATAATGACATAAGAATAAAGAAAACATGGTAAATTTAGTAAGGTATCTCATAATTTGCACAAATTTGACTTTAAAAGAAAGCTCTCTCCCAAATTAAGTTCAAGTTTCAACATTAATAACTAGGTTTTATAAAATAAATAAATTAGTTTAAGCCAAAATTATAGTAACTTGCATGATTTCCCTGTATTTGAATTTTACATGAAATAATTTTAAATAAAAGCATCTTATCATGTGAAGCTGTGAACCTGCTCTGTATCAAACAAGTTTTCAAGGTTCAGCCCTTTGGACATGGAAATTAACTCAAACGCATTCATGGCCGTTGGCTGCTCTTCTTTCTTCTCTGTCACATGGTGCTCCTGATTATGCAAGCAAAATCCTTTATGAGAGAAGATTCCAGAACTCATAGAAAATCAATACCAAAATCATATCTAGTAATCTTCAACTTACTTCAGAATCTTTAAAGACAGCCTCAACATCATCTAGGTTGGTTTCCCCATTCTCCTCGAAAACTGGAGGCTTATAATCTTTCTTAAACCATTCATCATCCAAAATCTCAGGTATAGTGATACGCTGCGATAGAGTCAGGGTGAATCAAAAATCAAGAGCAAAATTTAACTAATACAGAAAAAATAACCATAATACTGTATATTGAGGATCAGTTATCTTTTCTCCATCAATTTTATTGTGGTGCAGGGAACTAGCTAAATGTGATTCTGCAACTGGAAGGACTATTATCCTGATTTTTTTAATTATGAAATCAAACTGATATAGCTTGGTCATTATTGATTATTGGAAGTCACCAAGGATGAGTAGAAAGTTACAAGTTGGTTATAAGTAAAAGTGTCCTTTTACATTCAGAACAAAACAAACATGCAATTTTATATGATAATAAGTAAGCACATATCAAATGTTGCAACTTACAGTTGTGGGATCGGGATCCAAGATTCGTGTAATCAATTTCCTGGCAGTGAAAGAAAGCCACGGGGGGCAAGTAAATTCAGCAGCTGAGATCTGTGGATCAAGAAATAAAAAGTAATGGAGAGAAAACAAAGGCAAGACTAAAATAGTGCAATAAAGTTTGAATTGTGCTCACTTTCTTATACAGGTTCATAAGATTAGGGTCGTCAAAAGGTAAGTAACCTGCAACCAATACAAAGAGAATCACCCCACATGACCACAAGTCTGCAGTTGCCCCATCATATCCTCTATCATTAAGGACCTATATATAACAAGAGTATACAGTTAGAAGAGTGACTAAAAATGTATGAATTTTGGTACACAACTCACAAAAGTAGCATGACATTTGTCTGTACCTCTGGAGCAACATAATTTGGTGTCCCACATGTAGTATGGAGAAGCCCATCATCCTATAAAGATTAAATAAATAAAATCTCTTCAAATGCAAGAAAACTTTGTCAACTTTTCATTAACATTATAGAATAAGTTCAAATTTATAACAATTGACATGCGGGGAAGAGAGAGCAGTGTCTTAGACAGGATCCAGCTTAGTTTTCATTAAGTAAAACTAACTCTAATTTTGGCATATTAATTACAATAAAACGTAATAATCTTGATAACCATATCTTCTTGTCTTCTTAAATTCAAAAGTTTCAAGTTTACATATTCCACACGAATAAAATTGTGTCCTATTCTATTATGAATGTGAGTAAAAGGATTTAAATATTTTTATGGATGATGAGTGAATGATCCTAATATAATTTTTCGATGCTGTTGACTCTTCTTTGTTCCAACTTCAATAATGTCACACTCATAATGCTATTATTCTTTCTCTTCCTAAATCTTAACTAATTACTTGCATAAGCTCCTGATTCAAGACAAATCAAATCATGTTTCTGGTCAAAATAAATCACCTATCACTGATAAAAAGGTTAAAAGGTTGTTGGAAGTTGTATCTTCCTGTGTTTCATAGATCTCCCTTCTGCAATTGCTGAACATATACTTTACTATCACCTGAATAAGATAGCATTCTCCCCATTTCTCACACACGTGTTCATACTTTCTAATTGTTTTATGTTCTTCTACGACATCACTAATTGGGCCATAGTTTTACTTCAAAAAGCAAGATAATTTACTGAACAAAGATTAACACGAAACAAAAGTGAAAGTCAGAAGTCAATGAAATTCATTATTACCCTAACTTGCTGCGAGAGGGCACTCAATCCAAAATCGGAAACTTTAAGGTTCCCTAAAGTATCTAAGAGCAAATTCTCTGGCTGCAGAAAGCATGTGAATAGGTATTAATTGTAAGAGGTTATATCTTATAAAATCAAACTCAAAAATAATTGTGACACCTGCACATGTGTGTGTGTGAGGTAAAGGAGCCTTACCTTCAGGTCTCTGTGGTAGACACCCCTGCTGTGGCAATAATCAACAGCATTTATAAGCTGTTGGAAATATCTACGTGCTTCATTTTCACTCATCCGTCCATGGTTTACCTTCACAACAAAAAGTCCATTGGAACATATGCAACAACTTTTCGGTGTAATAAAGATGGAGAGCATGTAATGTACTATGATCTAATTCTAAGACAATCCTATACACAACAACACAATGAATGATGATGATGTGTTGAATGAATGGATAAGGATCATATTCTCATGATCCAACACTTTCCTAGTTTCATAAGCTAAATAGGATTGGTTGACTGCAAATATATGTTAAAAAGATACTATGTGTTCTTTTTTTCTCCAAAATTGTAGAATAAATTGAAAATTAAAGGAAACCAACAAAATTATACACTTACAATTTTGTCAAAGAGCTCCCCACCAGTCACAAACTCCAAAACAATATATATCTTTGTCTTGCTTCCCATGACCTGCCAACAAAAATGTTAAATTAGAAATAGAGTTACGCAACAAAGTAAACTGTGTTCATAATTAATTTGATTTCCAGTTGCATGTATACTACTTCCTAAGAAAATCATTTCTGTTTAGTCTTGATGATAAGATAAACACACAAAACAGCACCATCAGCAAATTATCTGACACACTGAGAATGGTGAGTTAAAGAGATGAAATAACATTGAAAGAGAAATGTATTTCACACGTATTCTAACTAATAACTTTTTTTTTGCATATATAAAAAATTTCTTCACGTGGACAATTCATGATGGAAGAATGTATCAAGCCAGTGGCAACAGAGGATTGGAAAGTTCTTTTCATAATGATGATTTAAGCATTCAACATATTTAGAACTTTCCCTACGTTTGGCAGGGTGGGAAGAAAATGAGAGCGAAGACAAAAGTTTAAAATTTGAATTGGAGAAGAGATAGAAGTAAAAGGTTTGAATGTTTATTTCTAGAAATCAACTTTTTCTCCAATTACTCTGCACTTTCTCTTCAACTAGAGAAAAGAATGTTATCTGTATTTTCTTTTCTGTTTATCCAAACATAACAGAATTAGGTGAACAAAGTTATTGGCTTTTTAAAAAAAATAATATTTCAAATCATCTAATGACTAACTATTTACCAAGACACTTTCTAAACCATTTCTGGAATGGTAGGCATTAGGCAGAGTTCTTAGTGAAACAAACAAGAACGTTCTATACTCAACCACTACCATACGCTGCTTTTAAAAATAGCAAAACTTCAAGCAAGAATAAAATAAAGAAAAAAGTTATTTAAAAAAGGGAATGGCAAATCCTTGCATATGTGGTCCAGCAAGAGAGAGAGAGCGAGAGACCTCATGCAATTGAACAACATGTGGATGCTTGATTAATTTCATTGTAGCTACCTCTCTCCTGATCTGCAAAAAATACATTAAAAACATCTAAGAAACTTGACTTAATTTTGTCAGAGTCTGTGGAGAATCTACCAGTATAAAATACTAGTATATGACCAAAAACTAGACTTTCTCAACATATTGAAAGGTTTTGGAAAATGAGAGGAGGCATTATGTCATTAAACTGTTTGTTTCCTAATTAAACGAAGTAATAAATGAAGTAATAAAATTAAGGACAGAGTGAGATCCCAAGTGAAGTTCCTCAGGTATTCAACCTGCTCAGCCATCTTGTGCTTGAGCACCTTCTCCTTGTCAAGAATTTTAAGAGCCACAGGTTCTCCTGTCTCAGAGTTCCTTGCAAATTTCACCTTTGCAAATGTACCTTCACCAATTGTCCTCCCCACCTCGTATTTACCAACTCGGCGCTTGATCTTAGGCTGACTCATTCTTCACAAATGAACTTATGCACACTTAGGAGGAGTCTACCTGAAATGCAAATCAGAATTTAGTTCCTAACAAAATTTTATCCACAACTTAAGCCATAGAACAACAAACAAAGTTAATCCAAATCTTAATGTTTAGGAAATGCTGCTATTTTTATGGATTAAAACAAGAGAAAATAGTGTGTACATTGTAAAAGACTTTTTACATTGGAGTCCAATTACAGATGATGGGGTTTTGATTGATTAACAGTGTAAAGTGTAAATGTAAAATGACAGTGCATAAAAAACAAATCTTACAACAAAGCAATAGTTTCAATGTCGAAGATGAAAACTAGGAAACAGTTCTCAATTCATGTTCAGCATACATCCTAAAAATTAACGGTCCCTATTCTAACATGAATAATCAATCATAGATGATTTAACCCAGAGATCCCACTTTTATCTAGTAATGAAGTAAACTAGAGGGAACTTCGAGAAATTTAAAATCCATTGATACTGGATTTAAGTTGCAGAGAAGAGAACAATTGTTGGGATGAAAGATAACCTCAAAGTCTGTCTTCGAGTAAAAGATAAACCCTCAACCAGAATTGAGCTTGAATATGAAACAAACAGGAAATTTAACACCGCACACCTCTTTGAAATCCCTAACTTTGGAGACTAGATTTGTGAGAAAACCACCAATGATGAAAAGGTAAAACTGAAGGTCCTAAGTTAAAACAATATACAAAGATCAATTATCCAGCACTACAGACTCAAAAACCTTAGCCAGAAAGGGTTAATTTATTCAGCAGCAAAAAAATTTGGTAGAAGAAAAGGGGGCATTCATGAACTTAGGATCCACCCACCAAAAAGCTTCAAATCTCAAGACCCAGCAACACAAATTGAAATTTCAACCAGTTCTTTAATTTCTGTGACCTCAATTGAAATTAAAAAAAAAACCCAGAATTTTACTTTCAAAAGAAATGAAGAGATTTTAAAAAGGAATGAAAAGACAGAAGTAACAAAAAAAAGAACTTCAAAACAATTATGGAAAGATGAACAAAAGACAGTTGAGGTAACCAGTATATGACCCAAAGGGATGCTGATAATGAAATAACAAAGCAAAGGCAGATCAAGTTTTCAAAATTCAAGTGCCACAAAAGCTGAACAAGGCAGTATGTTATATATACGACACCTTGAGGCTCATACCAGAAGAAGATAGACATGAAGATGGAAAAAAAAAAGACAAAAGACAAAAAAACGTGGAAAGTGGAGAGATAGAAATATATATAGAGAGAGAGAGAGGAGAAGAAATACTTCAATCCAACGTATGAAGATAAGAATAACTGAAATTTTGCAGCGGAACCAAGCAAGGTTGGCTTGATGATTGTGTAGCTTGATGAACAGTTGCTTGGCTTTTGATTATGGCCAAAGGGCAAGAGATTTTTGTAACAACTACCAACCAATGTTATGCAATCGGACAGAACTGGAGAAAGTGTCTAGTTTTGCATTTTCTGCTATTTATGCTGGGAGCAACAACTTCAAACAGTTACTCATCAATGTTTATCTGTTTCCATGGAATGTATGTCTAGTAATGATAATAAAATATTTGAGGAAAATGAAGAGAAGAGAGAGAATACTTCTGGGGTTGATTGGTCTGAACCACAAGCACACAGTATTTATTTGATGTGGTCACAAATCACAGTGCCACTTGGTTTGCCACATTTCCACTGCCAAAATTTCAATTTGCAGAAATAACAGTGATGCATTGAAATGAACAGCTTCATTTGCCCCCACAATAAATTTGATATTTATTAAGTTAGATTTAGTGAGAAATTTAATGATTTTTTAGAGAAACACTAAGAACACGACAGAGTGGGCAGTAATTGGTGTCTACCAGCCAGTTAAGGAAATATAATAATAATTATTCCACTGTGAAAAAGACAAGTTTCTTCTTCTTAGGAGTGTTACAAAATATTTTGTTATACAATTTCTATTTTAACCATTCTCCTGAAACGAATTTTAGAAAGCATTGTTTTCAAAACATACTGTGTCTATAACTGGTGAATGATGATGCAAGGTATGTTCGTACTGTATATAATTGCTTTGAAATTCAGAAAAATCACAAAGGACTCAGAAATTTCTAAATTTTGTAAAGTTCAGTAAAAACTGAAATTTTATTTTTTTTTAAATCTTAGTATAATTTTTTATTAAAAAACAGTCTGGGGTATTTTCAACATGTTTGACTTGATTTTTACTACGCATTTTCAACGTTAAAAAATTATAAAAGGTGTTATCTTTTATTTTTAGTATTATATTATTTTCTGTAAAAAAATTATGTTATTTTGTTAAGAACAAATGAATTGCATGTTAATGATTATTCAAGCATCAAATGTTAAACAAATGAGTTTATGAGTAGAGTTGTAAAAATATGGACATGATAAAAACAGAATACATATATAAAACTAACATGGAAAAAATAATAAAATTTAAAGAATATTAAAATTAATTTTAATCCATATATTTTTAATTTGTTTTAATTTTATTTTAAAAAATATTACTTTAAAATTTTTAATATATTTTTAACTCATTTTATATCTCAAAAGGAAAGAGACTCTAGATATTTAAAAAAAATACTAACAAAAATAACATAGTTTATACAATCAACAAATTCGTTTTATACATTAGTTATTAACTTATATTGAAACTTCTTCATTCATTTTTATATTGAAAATATCTATGTAATTATTCAAAATAATTAACATAAAATGTTTTTATATATTATTATAATTTAAAAATGTAATTCATGTATGATATATAAAATTATGTTTATTATTTTTATATTTACGTTAAACAACAAATAAATCATGTAAACAACTTTTCAGTTCATCTTGCCATAATTTTTTCATGCATAATATTTTATGTTGCGCGTCAAATTTCATATTAGATAAGTTGACATAGTCTATGATTTTAAATTTGTTTTATTTTACGTACAAGAAAGTATTTGTAGTAATATTTCTCCTTTTCCTTAAGTTTCTTTGATTCTTATCCAAATATCTTCCTTATTTTATTATGAAACAAAGTTTGAGAAACACATTATATCTTCACTTTTCTTATTCAGAAAATTGTTATGTTCACGTGAATAACAAACAAGGATATGAATGTAGAGAAATCATAAGTGCACCTTAACATTTCCTTAGTCAAACACGTCGGAGTTCTAATTTTTTTTCTTTTAATTTTTCAAACAATTATATATGTATATGGTTTGACTTTATTCATAATTCAATCTGATTAAAGTGATCGATAAAAAAATTTATATCCACTTATACATTATGAATTTATTTTATCTTTAGTTAAGGTAGAATTTTTAACATATCTTTTACAGTAAGACTGTCAATATGTGAAATTAAATATTTGTGGATAATTTGAGTGGTACGAAAATCCAACAATTATTGTTATGAATGATTCAAAATGACTATGTCATATTGAGAATTAAACTTTAAACATGACTCAATATCAGTTATCATATTAGTATAATTAGTTATTACGTGACATAATTAGTTGATTGAATAAACATAATTAGGTTTTATATTTCTTTTCAGTAGTTACAATTTTGTTTGTATATATACCACACTCCTTCCATGAGAATTTTTCCTATTTTGAAATCAATCTTTTTATTCTTGACATGGTATCAGGGCAAGATCTTGGTGCTCTTGATTATTTATCAAAATCACTGATATCTCACGCTAGTTCTATATTCATCATTCAGATCAACCAAACCATGTCTTGGTTCCTATCAAATCAAATGGCATCAACTATCAACTCACAACAAACATGGCTTGGGTAGAAAGTGTGGTGGTCTATACTACATGCATCCATCAAAGAATAAATCAACTATTTTCCATGTCTCTCAGTCGTTCGACTTATGGCATTTACGTCTGGGTAATCCATTTTTTTATCATTTTAAATTAATGTCACATTTACTCCCTAATCATCCTAAAGAACTTGGAAATAATTGTACAATTTGTCCAAAGGCTAAGCAGACACGTCTGCCTTTTCCCAAGAGCTCAATAACCACAAAATTTTCTTTTTCACTTTTGCATTGTGATGTCTGGGGTCATCATAAAATTCCTACACACACTGGTTTGCGTTACTTGCTTACAATTTTTGTCGATTTTTCTCGTTGCACATGGATTTTTCTCATGCATCATAAATTAGAACAGAACTTTATTAACTAATTTCATACAATTCCTCAAAACTTAATTTCAAACAAATGTTCAAACAATAAGAGTGGATAATGACACATAATTTATTCCTCTTTGTAGTTTTCTTCAAAATAAAGGAATTGAGCTCCAAAATTCTTGCATTTACACCCCACAACAAAATGGAGTTGTTGAACGAAAACATCATCATATTTTGAATGTTGATCGTTCTCTCATGTTTCAATCAAATGTCCCACTTGAATTCTGGGAGGAATGTGTCTTAATTACAATTTACCTCATAAATCGAATTCCAACACCATTGTTATCCAAAAATCTCCATTATCACAATCCTGAATTCAACTGATATCCTCTTTTGATTTTTCTTCCAATTTCACGCTTCTTTTACTTGATCACAATCCCGAATCAACTACACATTCCTCTGATGTCGTTATTCCAGAATCCTTAACCCCAGAAACAACCATACCATCTTCATCTCATTCTTCATTGCCTATTCCGTCTTCTCAATCTTTTGTGACGTCAGAACCCTCCAATCTGTCACCAATTTCGACCCCCGATGAACCTCCTCTCTGTTGTTCCACTCATCATATTCAACCTCCTGCATGGAAAAAAGACTATGACTTGTCTTCCCATATTAATCATTCTTCGACACAATCAAGTTCTCCTAAAGGTACAAGGTATCCCCTTTCTTCTTATTTGTTTGTTTTTCGTTTTTCTCCACATCACTGTGCCTTTTTAGCCTTCTTAAGAACACAAAAAAAAACCATCTTTCTTCGAGCAAGCTGGCCACAATCCACTTTGGCGCCAAGCAATGTCTGTTGAACTTCAAGCTCTAGAACACAACAACACATGGCATATGGTTTCCCTTCCACTAGGGCACAAACCAATCAGTTGTCGTTGGGTATATAAAATCAAGTATAATTATGATGGAACCATTGAACGATATAAAGCTCATTTGGTCGCCAAGGGCTTCACCCAGGTTGAAGGTATAGACTATAAGGAAACTTTTTCTCCTACTACCAAGCTCACCACTCTTTGTTGTTTATTAAATGGTGTTGCTTCCTGCAAATGGTATACCATCAACTTGATGTGCACAATGCATTCCTTCATGGGACATTACAAGAAGAGGTGTATATGAATCCACCTCCTGATCTTCGCTAAAAGGGGGAGAATCTAGTATGTCGGCTTCACAAATATATATATATATATATATAATGGTTTAAACAAGCATCAACCTTATAAAATATTAAAATATTTTTTTATTAAGTTTTTACTCAATTATTTTTTCTTTCTTTATTAAAAAAATCATCATTTATAAGACAATAAAGTTTAGATCAATTTTATTCAACCATTTTTTTTATGAATAAGATTTTTTTATTTATTTCAAGTCTTTTGTTTTCGCTTTAGTTGCATGAATGATATTTTATTGTCGCATGTGCGATTAAATGTACAAATATGAGTCTTCGTTAAGTAAGTTTATAGTTATGTGTTTAGTTTTTGAATAAAATTTCCTAAGAATAATTTAAAACATTGTTGAAGTTTTATCTTTAAAATAAATCTAGGTTTTTTTTATTAGCAAATAAATTCTAGGTTAGTCATGATGATTATTACTGTGGATGATTTGATTTTGAGTTGATAAAGTATTTTATAATAGGAATTTATTGTGGATGATTTGATTTTGAGTCACATCACAGTGAAAAGAGCACTCTCCAACAATATTATTCCCCTTTGGTTTAGTGAAGTTTCAAAATATTTAAATACTTCATTTCATTTGTGGATGAATTTATATAAATGTGTATAATGGTATTATTAACTATATTTATAATATTTATAAGTTCAATGTGTTGTGTTTGATTTTATTGAATATGATGTGAATATGATTTTATTGAACCATTAATACATGTTCATTTTAAGTTATAAAGTCTAGTTGTAATTTAGTCCATTTTTATTAGTATTAAATGACATTGAAAATAATATATATATATATATAGATAGATTTGTAATTATATGATTATATGTGTAATGGACATTTATTATAAAAATTGATGTGATATGAAAATCATATGTTTGATTTGATTTGATTTTAATTAAATTACAAAAATTAACTAAAATTTAATTTGTAAATATCAATAATTTAAATTATAATAATATTTATATTTATATCTATATAATATAAAATACTCTAAAATAAATTGATAAAGTAAGAATACCTACCCTAAAATTTTAACCTGCACCGTCATATTAATTGCCAGCAGGCAAGCCTAATAATTCTGACTATAATTTTAAGATTTCTCATGCTTTCTTAATAATTCAATTTCTACTTTATTAATTTAAACAAGATGATTGTTTTTTCTCCTTTGTCTCACTTCTAATCCAACCATTAGAGACAAATTAAATATTAAAAATAATATATTTTAATAAAATTATGTTATTTTAGACAAATATGTGATTATTATATATTGGAAAGAAATATTTTTACTTTTATACTAATTGTATTGAATTAAAATAAAATTAGCTTGAATGAAGAATAAGTGTAGAAATTTTAGCTGAAAAAGAGGTTGTGACAAAAAATTAAACTTTAAGATGGTGGGGTCATTTGGTGATAAGTTAAGTCAGCTTTTGTTTCTTTCTTCTAAGGATTGATAGACACACCAATCAGTAGAGAAAGGCAAATTCGAATCTACCTTCCTAAAGTAAACCTAAGATATGCTTTTACATTTAATATTATAAATAATTCTGACATATTAAAAATTAAATTTAAATTTAATTCGACTTATAATTTATAAAATAAATTTTTTTTTATTTATATAATATAAAATAATATTATTTTTTATTGATATGAATATTCAGCACTCTACACTGCTTTGGAAAAAATTAAAATAGGGACTATGGAAATTGAACTCAAGTCATAACTAGTGAAAAGAAATTAGTCCAGGAAATTTCAAAAGAAAATAATTAACCCAAACAATTGCATAAAAACATAACAAATTTGCAAGATCTGTCACAAATGTAAAATACAGTTCAAGATAACGTATCCGAACAAATTATTCAAAAAAGTGCATAAAAACAAAGAAAAAAATATATATTTGTGTCCCTATTGGAGAATTTGGACGGTGGCCCTGCTCTTGTACTCTCACCAAAATGCATCAAATAGAAAAGGATATTAGAAAACCATTTAAAGGCAAGAAAAATAACCCAAACTCAAAATGTAGATAAAAATAACCTTATATCAAGTATTTTACCAATAAAATTTTAACCACCGAATCAAACTATTGTGTATATTCCTCCAACTAGAAGGAGTAAATTATTGATCTCAGTCAAATAATAATGTGATTGGTAGGCCAAAAGTTACATTATCTTTTAATCAATAACTTAAACTTGATTCTTAATCAATTTATCACAAATTAGTTATAATTATAAATTTTATACAAATTAATTTTTAGAATTAATGTGTTCTTGAACGGGGTTTGAAACCAAAAGAACGATTCAGACTACTCATCTATCTCTTCGATCGGTACTTCTATTTCTCTTAAAACAATCTCCTTACGCTCCTTCTTTCAATCTGTCTCTCGGTCTCCAGACTCGGATGGTAACCGCAAAAGTCATTTCGATGCTCAAGTTATAATTGAGTCTTCGTTATTCTTAGCACTATTTAATGATGTACATTGTTCTTCGGTTTTGTGTATATTTATATGGTTATTATGAGTCTTTTCTTATTGAACTAGATTATGAAGTTGGGTCATGTTTAAAAGTGTATTACCTAACTCTTGATTGTTAATTAGTCTCACTGATCCTGCTTAAGCATAATGGTCTTTATGATATCGATTGGTGTAGTGGCTGAGTTTCAAGACATCATCTCAATCATACGAACCCTACCAATACATAATGTATAATTTAAAATTTAAAATAAAGTGTAGTTTAAAACTTAAAAATGTAAATATTTTATTATTGTTGTCGTCACATGATGCCATTTTGAAAAAATGGTTTATACAACAATTTTTTATTAAAACATTTTTTAAGTTAAATTGATTAAAGATGCGTTTAAATTTTAAATAATTTGTGAAAAAATAATTTTTTTTTAAAATTGACGTGTCAAATTCTGACTTGTCAGAACTATGTATAAGAAATAACTCCTAAACTGTGTAGCTATAATTCATGATAACTATGGGTTATAAATAGATATGGTTTAAATATTATTGCTATTCACTTTTAATTTATATTTATATTGTATAATATTTATTCATCTTATATCCACCCCATTTAATACTAGTTAAAAAATGCAATACTCAAGCCCACGTTAAACCACACAAGTTTATTAATGCAAGCAATGTTAAAAAAATAATTGTTATTATAATAAACTATTAGAAGAGACACAATTAGAACCTACTATCATTATTTTTTAAGTTTAATAATTCCACGTTTATCTCAACCAATCTATGTTGAATATTGATGGAGAATATTAGAAGAGTATTTTGTGTCATTTTCATCTCAACTCTAATGTTTTGATGGAAACTTCTATAATATAATTAATTTCACATGCAAAATAATTTGTAATAGAATACAACAAAATATACTATGATTAATTAAACACTATATATGACTAACTATTGAATCCATGTAATATCACACTTCAAGAATTTTATAAATTACTCGTGTGGTCAATAGAAAAAATAATTGTGACCACCGTTTCCATCATTATTATTATTATTTTTTGCTTAAAACTTTTCTTCATGGTTTTCATGTATAAAGGATTAAGCCGGTGTGGTTATTGCGTGCTATTGCATAAATACTTTATTCTATAATTATATGAGAAAAATAACTTTGTGATGACTTTAATTAATTTTATATAAATTTTTTAATATAAATATTTTTTTGAGAAGAAATCGTGAATTTATAAATATAACTAGAAGAAATTCATTAAATAGTAATTAAAATAAAAAATAAAAAATAGTTAATCAATATATTAGTTAAATTAAATATTATTTTAGAGATTAAAAATTATTTGTATTTAAAGTGGTTTCTATTATTAATAAAAATTTATAAAATGGTTTCTAAAAGATTAATTTAGAATCTAAAATATTAGTAGCTAACCTGGTAATTAATGGTTAGATACCAATTTAAAAATATTTTTATAAATTTTTATTAATAATAGAAATTACTTTAGATACTAATAATTTTGTAGGCTTTAAGATGGTATCTAATTTAGTCCAATAATAACTAATTATTTTGGTATGTAAAATTAGTTACAAATTGATGATTTTTTCATATCAAATAAATTAAGAGGAAAAAAATAAAATAAAAAATACTTCAAGAGTTCTTACAAAAAAATTCTTGTTCTTTTATGAAAATTAAATCATTTTAATATTTAAAAATATTATTAAATAGTAAACTTTAAGTTTAACTCAATTTTAAAAGATCAGTTTATAAGGTGATGTTTATATTCACTTATATATTATAAAATGTTCTTATTGATATGGTATCTCCAACACATATCCTCACACCGAGATATCAACTTGTGCATGAGACTGTATTATGACTGGTTTGATAGCAGGTGACTCGATAATGTTAACAAACTCTCAATATAATAAACTCTAAATGATTCTAATATCATATTAAGTAGTTAACTTTAAACCTAATTCAAAAACCTGACTTATAAGAAAATATTTGCACTAATTAATATAGTATTAAATGTAAGATGTATTTAATATTTATCATAAAAATAAAAATAAAGTAGTAAAAGGACGTGGATGAGTACTTAAAAGCTATTATATTTAAATTATTGTGGCTTGTTGAACATTTGTTGATGGAAACCTAACTTGTACTTTTCACACCATTACCCACTAACACTCATTATATTGATTTCTTCCAATGACTGAGACTTGTGTGGACAAATGACAATGCACAATTTTATTTTATTTTTGCTAACACTAATATATTAAATAAGGGTCACATGCATATTATTGATTATGAACCATATTATTGATATTGAGAAAATAACGTCATTTTGAATTATAATAAATTGTATTCTTTTTACAAAGGCAAAGGCATGAAACTAATTGTTTTTTATTTAAAAACAATGATCATTGCACATCTAGTTAGGAACACGTAAACTTACTTGTTTGTCTCCATCAAAATACACTAACTGTTATATTATATTGTTCATTATTTTCGTGTGTGTGTATATATATATATATATATATATATATATATATATATATATATATATATATATATATATATATATATATAAATA